>JAEEGH010009370.1_pt1 | contig 22846 bp, 13 predicted proteins | sample 9134181 | NCBI WGS metagenome assembly JAEEGH01 (sample SAMN16246544, study PRJNA631951) | gut metagenome | biome: gut microbiome; feature: rumen; material: DP-attached | host: Bos | place: Iran: Karaj | collected 2018-10
TGCAGGCGGTGTAGCCACGAGCGGTCTGGAGATGACACAGAACTCCATGCGCATGTCATGGACTGCCGAGGAGGTGGATCAGCGACTGCACCAGATCATGGCCGGCATTCACGAGCAGTGCGTGAAGTACGGCAAGGAGCAGGGCGGCTACATCAACTACGTGAAGGGTGCCAACGTGGCAGGCTTCATGAAGGTGGCCAAGGCCATGCTCGCACAAGGAATCGTGTAAGATGAAAGGTGAAAGATGAAAGATATGATTAGACTTGCAACTACAATCGTCTGCCGTCATTTCTACGGCAGGTGTGGTCTTTTGATTCTAACCATATCTTTCATCTTTCATTTTTCATCTTATCACGCTTCGCAGCTGCATGCCCAGACACAAACGGGCATTGCCTCTTTCTATGCCAAGCGAGCCACAGGCAGCCGTACTGCCAACGGCGAGCGACTGCATCACGACTCGATGACCTGCGCCCACAGAACCCTACCCTTCGGCACACGACTCAGAGTGACGAACATGGAGAACAACAAACAGGTAGTGGTACGGGTGAACGATCGCGGCCCTTTCATTCGCGGGCGCATCATTGACCTGTCATGGGGTGCTGCCAACAAAATCGGCATGATTAACAGAGGCATCACAAAGGTAAATATAGAGATGGCCAACAACATCACGATTCCGCTACTGCCGCCTACCGAGACCATCATATTCCCAAAAGTGGAAATCGACTCTATTGAACTGGCCAACAGCCTGCGCCCTATCTGGCAGGAAGACTTGCTGATAGACCATACAAAGGTGCAGCAACACATGAAGAAGACCAATCAGAAGGTGATTCAGCATCGCATCAACCAACTGTATCAGAAACAGTAAGCAAGAGGGAACCCCACCTTATCGCTTCAAGCTCCTCTTGCGGGTGGGAATAGTATATTGCTGCGACTGCGAAGTGATTACGTTTTTACCCTGAGCCACACCCAGACGCACCACGATCTCACCATCCTTCAAACTATTGTCAGCCAGGATTGTGGCCGTATAGCGCACGCCACGATGCGGTGCAATGCTCTCCACAAGCAAATTGGGCGACACTTTCACATGCTTATTGCCTGTCACATCCTCTACAATCGGTGAGATGTCGTAGATGGTGGATGTGCCATTGTTCATGATTTCGAAGACCACCGTACACTGCTCACCACGCGACAACACGCCATCGTTGTCGGAGTCGTAGATGCGAGCATTGCGCAACTCTATGAGAGGCTTAATTGAGAATCCCTCGCTACGAGCCACACTTGTACTGGCAGACTGTGGCTCCATCTCGATACGGTCATCGTAAGAGACCTGATTAGAAGAACGCTGTTCATAAGGATGCTGATCATAAGGATGCTGATCATAAGGATGCCGGCGCTGACCGTATCCCCCATCATCATAGCCGCGCTCTTCATAGGTCCTGTTCTGAGCATTGTCAACAGCAGCACCTACAGCAGCACCAGCAATCACACCACCCAAAGTACCGATGAGCGAACCCGTGTGAGCACCGCGCCAACCGCCTGAAATGCCACCGATGGCAGAGCCCACCACATGTCCAAACTCACCTCCCACTACAGCGCCTGTAGTGGTATAGGTTCCACAACTAGCCATCACCAACGAGGCTCCCAGCAATAACATAACAGACTTGTTCATAAAGCAATAATTATTTTTGTGATTCTGATGCAAATATAATATTTTATGAAATATTTGCAAAGAGGAAACCCCGAAAACTGCATAGGGAAATCCCTAAAGGTGTTCAAAATTACAGAATTAATATCGAATAAAAGAATACCTTCAAAAATGAACAACATTTCTGCTTATTTATACACCATAATCTAAAAAAAAATACAGATATTTGTAGCGCTAAAATTAATTGTATATGGCCAACACTATCAAGAATGACCAAAGAAGGTTCATAGAATTTGAAAATCTTGTCGTGGACTACACCGATGGAGATGTAGCTATTTTCGATCATGTGACAGACATGAACAAGATATACCCTCTTAAGACCCTTACTAACATAATTGGCATCTGCAGTTCCGGAAGCATGAAAATGCGAATAGGCGAACAAGACAAGCTAGTTATGCCGAACGATGTGATATTCTGTCCATCGAACCTTCACATTGACCATATTGAGTGTTCACCGGACTTCGAATGTAAGATACTGTTCCTTTCCGACCACATCATACAGGGACTGCTACACGATAAGATCAGCGTGTGGAATCATGCCGTTTACGTGAGCCAACAGAACGTCATATCTATGTCGCATGTGTGCCGTGTCGAATTCGGCTTCTACTATGGACTGCTCAAGTCGAAAATCGAAAAACGCAAGATGGACTCATTGGAGATTATTCAGGTGCTCATCAGAGCTTTGTTGCTTGAACTGTGCCTCATCCTGGAGAAATCGGCCGAGAATGCAGGCGAAGAGCCTAAGCAATCACAAGGAAAGATACTCTTCAACAGATTCTTACGGCTGGTTGCCGACAACGATGTGAAGCGACGCCCCATCACCTACTATGCCGGCAAGCTTGCCATTACGCCAAAATATCTCACGATGTTATGTCTGAAGTTCAGCAACAAGACAGCATCCGACTGGATTGTGCAGTACACGATTGAAGACATTCGCTTCTACTTGCGGAACTCGAACTTGAGCATCAAAGAGATATCAGCCAAGTTGGGATTTGCCAACATGTCGCACTTCGGCAGCTATGTACGCAAGAATCTTGGTGCATCGCCCAGCGATTTCCGCCATGGCAAATAAGTAGGAAATTCTTTGGCAAAAAAGAGCCAATAACGTAACTTTGGTGCGTAAAACGCAGCGAAGATAGACAGGTTCAGCAAAAAAAAAGGACATATTCTTTTGTTTTGCGCTTGCTTTATCGTATCTTTGTGGTCAGAAAAAAATCACACTGTTACGAAGATGGCAGACATTCCCCAAGAATTCAATAATTTCTTTCTAAAAGATGTGTCGTTCGTGAATCTCATGACACGACGCATCTTTAACGTATTGATAGTGGCCAACCCCTACGATGCCTTCATGCTGGAGGACGACGGGCGAGTTGACGAGAAAGTGTTCGACGAATACACAGAGCTGGGCATGCGCTACCCACCCACCTTTACGCAGGTGAGTACCACTGAGGAGGCTAACGAGGTGTTGCGCACTACAAACATCGACCTGGTCATCTGCATGCCCGGCAATGCCGACAACGATGCCTTCACCGTGGCACGCGAGGTGAAAAGCGTGCATCCTGACATCCCATGCGTGGTGCTCACGCCGTTCTCTCACGGTATCACCAAGCGCATGCAGGACGAGGACATGTCAATTTTCGACTACGTATTCTGCTGGTTAGGCAATACCAACCTGATTCTCTCTATCATCAAGTTGATTGAGGATCGCATGAATCTGGAACATGACATCAAGGAAGCCGGTGTACAGATGATTATGCTGGTAGAGGACAATATCCGCTTCTACTCCAGCATACTGCCCAATCTCTATAACTACATTCTTGCACAAAGCAAACGGTTCTCGACAGAGGCACTGAACCCACACGCTGCCGCACAGCGCAAGCGCGGACGCCCCAAGGTGGTACTGGTTACGAACTACGAAGAAGCGATGCAGATTTACGAGAAGTATCACGACAATGTGCTAGGCGTCATCTCAGATACACGCTTCCCCATGCACTCCGTGATGGGCCGACTGTCGCACATGGAGGAAGGCGATGCCGAGGCCGGACTGAAACTGCTCAACGAGATTCGCCACAGAGATGAGTACGTGCCTCTCATCCTGCAAAGCTCGGAGACCGTGAACCGACAGAAAGCATGGAATGCAGGCTACGACTTCTTGGACAAGAACTCGAAGAAGTTCAACGTAGATCTGCGCCATCTGCTCGAAGAGCACATGGGCTTTGGCGACTTCATCTTCCGCGATCCTGAGACACATGAGGAGGTAGCCCGGGTGTCGTCGCTGAAGGAACTGCAAGACAACATCTTCAAGATTCCGCACGACTCACTCATGCACCACATCCGGCGCAATCACATGAGCCGTTGGCTCTGCGCCCGTGCCATCTTCCCCGTCTCGAACTTTCTGAAAAATGTCACCTGGCACAAGCTGCAAGACGTCGATGCTCACCGAAAAATCATTTTCGATGCCATCGTACAGTACCGCCGCATGAAGAACATCGGCATCGTGGCCGTATTCGACCGACTGAAGTTCGACCGCTACGCTCACTTTGCCCGCATAGGCGAAGGTTCCCTCGGCGGAAAGGGACGCGGCTTGGCTTTTCTCGACAACATCATCAAGAAACATCCTGAACTCAACCAGTTCCCCAATGCTTCGGTACAAATCCCGAAAACGGTAGTGCTCTGTACGGATTTCTTCGATGAGTTCATGGACAAGAACAACCTGTGGGGCATAGCCCTGAGCGATGCCCCCGACGAGGATATTCTGCAGCATTTCCTGCGCGCACAGCTGCCCGACGCACTGATAGCCGATTTCTTCACTTTCTTCGATGCCGTGAAGAGCCCTATCGCCGTGCGCTCCAGCTCACTGCTCGAGGACAGCCACTACCAGCCATTCGCCGGTATCTATGCTACCTACATGATTCCCTATCTCGACGACAAGTACGAGATGCTGCGCATGCTGGCCTGTGCCATCAAGAGCGTCTATGCCTCGGTGTATTACCGCGACTCAAAAGCCTATATGACCGCCACGCAGAACGTGATAGACCAAGAGAAAATGGCCGTCATCCTGCAGGAGGTAGTGGGCAAACGATACGGTGACCTCTACTATCCCACGTTCTCGGGCGTGCTTCGCTCACTGAACTACTACCCCATTGGCGACGAGACTGCCGAAGAGGGCATTGCTTCACTGGCCTTGGGACTGGGAAAATATATTGTGGACGGCGGACAAACCCTGCGTGTCTCGCCCTATCACCCCCATCAAGTGCTACAGACAAGTGAGATGGAAACCGCACTACGCGAGACGCAAACGCGTTTCTACGCACTCGACATGAGCCATATAGGCGACGATTTCAAGGTCGATGACGGCTTCAACATCAAGAGCCTGCGCGTGAAACAAGCCGATCAGGACGGTTCGCTCAACTACATCGCCTCTACCTACGACCCCGTAGACCAAGTCATTCGTCCCGGGCTCTACGAAGGTGGCCGCAAGGTCATCTCGTTCGACGGTGTGCTACAGCAAGGCGTTTTCCCCCTGCCAGAGTTGCTACAACTTTCTCAGAAACTTGGAGCCGATGAGATGAGACGTCCCGTGGAAATTGAGTTTGCCTGCAACCTGAACACCGACAACGGCTGTCAAGGCGACTTCTACCTGCTGCAGATTCGTCCTATCGTTGACTCCAAGCAGGTGCTCGACGAAGATTTGCAGAAGATTCCTGACAACGAATGCTTGCTTCGCTCTTATAACTCACTGGGCCATGGCATCACAGAGGACGTGGTCGATGTCGTTTACGTAAAGACCGATGAAAACTTCACCGCAGCCAACAATCCCACGATTGCCTCTGAGATAGAAATGATCAACCGGAAGTTCCTCAATGGCGACTACCTCCCCACATCCCAGGAGGACACAGGCGGAGGGGCTTACATACTCATAGGTCCTGGACGTTGGGGGTCGAGCGATCCATGGCTTGGCATCCCAGTGAAGTGGCCGCACATATCAGCAGCACGTGTTATCGTAGAAGCCGGCCTAAAGAACTACCACGTTGACCCTTCGCAAGGCACCCACTTCTTCCAGAACCTCACCTCGTTCGGGGTAGGCTATTTCACCATCAACACCTACACAGGCGATGGCGTGCTACAAAAAGACATACTCGATGCCATGCCTGCCGTTGACGAGACTGAACATGTGCGCCATGTGAGGTTTGAGCGTCCGCTCAAGATTATGATGGACGGAAAGAGACAAACAGGGGTGGTATTGCTCCCTACAGCGAGCGACAAGCTCCATGAGCAATGACATCAAAGACTAAAATAATTGAATAAAACAATTTTTATCCGAATAGTTCAGCGCTATTCGGATATTTTTTTTTATTTTTGCAAACAAATAACCATAAAGGAAATAACAATTCATCAATCTACAAAACAAAACTATGGGATTAATTGAACAGATTATTGCGCGTGCGAAAAGTAACAAGCAGCGCATTGTGCTCCCCGAAGCTGAAGAGGAGCGCACTCTTTGTGCAGCCGACCGTGTGCTGGCTGAGGATATTGCCGACCTGATTCTGATTGGCAATCCGGCGAAAGTGCACGCCTTGGCTAAGGAAAAAGGACTGGCCCACATTGACAAAGCAACCCTCATCGATCCGCTGAACTATGAGAAGAGCGAAGAGATGGCTCAGCTGCTGACCAAGCTGCGCGAGAAGAAGGGCATGACCATCGAAAAGGCTCGCGAACTGGTGAAGGATCCGCTCTACCTGGGTTGTATGATCATCAAGACCGAAGGTGCCGACGGACAGATTTCGGGTGCGCTCTCAACCACTGGTGAGACCCTGCGTCCAGCCCTGCAGATCATCAAGTGCGCTCCTGGTATAACCTGCGTAAGTGGTGCCATGCTCATGATTACCGACAAGCCCGAATACGGCGAGAACGGTGTATTGGTGTTCGGCGACGTAGCCGTGACTCCCATGCCCGATGCCAACCAGCTCAGCCAGATTGCCGTCTGCACAGCTCAGACCGCTAAGAGCGTTGCCGGATTTGCCGATCCACGTGTGGCCATGCTGAGCTTCTCAACAAAGGGTTCTGCTTCACACGAGGTAGTTGACAAGGTGATAGAAGCTACTCGCTTGGCTAAGGAACTTGATCCGAACTTGAAGATTGACGGTGAGCTGCAGGCCGATGCTGCTCTGGTTCCCTCAGTGGGCTGCAAAAAGGCTCCCGGTTCAGAGATTGCAGGCAAGGCCAACGTGCTGGTGATGCCATGCCTCGAAGTGGGCAACATTGCTTACAAACTGGTACAGCGTCTTGCTGGTGCCACGGCCATCGGTCCCATCCTGCAAGGTATTGCCCGCCCCGTGAACGACCTGTCGCGCGGCTGCTCGGTAGAGGACATCTACTACCTCGTAGCCATCACCGCTTGCCAGGCAATGGATGCAAAAAAATAAATGCATACGATTCCTGGAAACAAATGGTTTTGTTTTCTAACTGAAAGAAATTAGAATAATAGGAATAATTTTAATGACACGGCAAGAATACAAGGACATTTACGACTTTGTAGGAGCTGCACAAGAAGTTCATTCAACACTTGGAAGAGGCATGCATGAGCGTATCTACCAAGAGGCATTAGCTGTGGAACTCAAACAGCAAGGAATGGAATGCGAACGAGAGAAGCATCTTCACATCACCTACAAGGGCATTGACCTTGAAATGACTTATATTGCCGACTTTTACTACAAAGGTATCATCATAGAATTGAAGTCTGTTGATAATATCACAAGCGAGCACCGTGCCCAGTTGTTCAACTATATGCGCATAACGGACCATCATCGAGGCATTCTGCTGAATTTCGGTGAAAAGCGTTTGCGAGCTGAGCGTTACCTTTATGTTTCGGAGGATGACAATTTCGTCTTGTTGACACAAGAAAACTACAAGCTTTACATTGATGACTAATCCTTTGATGCAAGCAATCATAATATTATTCTTATTATTCCAATTTCTTTCAATAAAAAACAACTCCATTCATTTCAATAACCCAAACAAATTTCATTCAAACAAAAGACTATGAAAATTTTAGTTCTTAACTGTGGCAGCAGTTCGATTAAATATGCACTTTACAACATGGACGACCGCTCGGTTATGACAAGCGGCGGCGCTGAACGCGTAGGTCTCGATGGAGCTTTCGTCAAAGCGAAACTGGCTAATGGCGAGAAGAAACAGATTATGCACGACATTCCCGAACACACTGAGGGCGTGAAGTTCATCTTCTCTCTGCTCACCGACCCAGAGATTGGTGTAATCAAGGACCTGAAGGAAATCGATGCTGTAGGCCATCGCATGGTGCATGGCGGCGAGAAGTTCAACAAGAGTGTACTGCTCACCGATGAGGTGCTCGAGGCATTCGAGGCTGTGAGCGACCTGGCTCCGCTGCATAACCCAGCCAACCTGAAGGGTGTGAACGCCGTGAAGGAGCTGATGCCCGGTCTGCCTCAGGTAGGCGTGTTCGACACTGCCTTCCATCAGACCATGCCTGCCAAGGCTTATATGTATGCCATTCCTTACGAGCTGTATGAGAAATACGGTGTGCGCCGCTACGGCTTCCATGGCACCTCTCACCGCTACGTTTCGGCTCGCGCCCTGGAGTTCCTCGGCATGAAGCCAGAAGGCACCAAGGTCATCACCTGCCATGTGGGTAATGGTGGTTCTATCGCAGCCGTGGTCGATGGCAAGTGCGTTGACACCTCAATGGGTCTCACCCCACTGGAAGGTCTGGTGATGGGTACTCGCTCAGGCGACATTGACGGTGGTGCAGTTACTTTCATTGAGAAGAAGTGCGGACTTGATCCCGACGGCATGAGCAACCTGCTCAACAAGAAGAGCGGTGTGGCCGGTATCACTGGCGGCAGCAGCGATATGCGCGACGTGGAGAATGCAGCCAAAGCTGGCGATGAGCGTGCTCAGCTGGCTCAGGACATGTACTTCTATCGCATTAAGAAGTACATCGGTGCTTACGCAGCCGCTATGGGTGGTGTCGATGTGATTGTGTTCACCGCTGGTGTGGGCGAGAATCAGATTGGCATGCGCTCAGCCGTATGCGAGGGTCTGGAGTTCCTCGGTGTGAAGTTCGACGAGCAGAAGAACAACGTGCGTGGCGAAGAGGCTATCATCTCTGCCGATGATTCTAAGGTGAAGGTGGTCGTAATCCCTACCGACGAGGAATTGATGATTGCCACCGACACTATGGCATTGGTGAAATAACTGATGACACGAAAAGAAAAGAGATGCCTACATTTGTAAGCATCTCTTTTCTTTTTCTAATCTTTCGTAATTACTCGCCAACAGGCACTAACTTAATCAGCATGACCAGCGCCTCAGCACTGCCTTTCTCCAGCTTATACTGAGTGCCAGCCGAAATGGTAATAGGCTCCATCTCGTAGTAGAGACCTTCAGCATTCGTCGTACCCGAAACGGTGGTTTTCTCACCGTTTATCTTTACATCTGTACCACTCTTGGCCGTGCCTAAGACAATGGTCATCTGATAGTTTTGGGCAGGAGTGAAGGTAATGGAACCCTTGCTGTCGAACTTCACACCTTTCTTATAATAAGTGCCATTGTATGTGATCTTACCATCACCATAATTACCTGCAACAGTGAACATAGAGTGAGAGGGAGCTCCATCGAACGAAGCCAGAATGGTGCCAGTCTGGTCACCTCCCTGTTCGCCACCTTGTTCTCCACCTTGCTCGCCACCTTGTTGGCCCTGCTCACCGCTCTGAGAATTTTCATCGCCAAAAATGCCCACCAGCGTGGTCTTATAGTTCTGAAGAGCTGTCTTCAATCCCTCAATCACATTGTAGTTGCGGTCCTCAGTGGCATTGTCAAACGTCCATTTGAAGTCGCCATGGCCTATACGGCCTGCTCCCAGCCATCCAGTCACTATACCAGGAACACTCTCAGCTGCATCAGGGGTATAAGTATAGAAGAGTGCCGCATCGGTATCGTAGTTATCATACTGTCGGCCACCAACCTTGGCTGCCACTGTTGACGGAACTTGTTCGTCGCGGGTAGCTGCCTCATAAGCATCAAACTCCGTACTGTTCTTCTGATAGGTCACATAGCCAGTGGCACCGATAATCTTATTGCCGAACGACTTAATCATGCCACCGTCCTCACCCGAGAAAGTTCCCTTCGGATTTGTAGCCACATCACTACCCTGCAGAGAGATGAGCATGGGGTACTTACAGTTGCGGAAGTAGTTGTTCTCCACAAAGGCATTGCTCCTATAGGCAGCACCCACACCGTACTTTGAGTTGCCATCGAAGTAGTTGTTATAGACGTGAACCGACATGGTTCTGATGCGCGGATGACGAGAATCGGAGTGATCGAACCAGTTGTGGTGATAGGTAATCCAGTTGGGTCCCGACTCGCTCTTCATGCCACAGAGCGAAGCCTTGCCGCTGTCCCACAAGTGGTTGTATGCCACGGTAATGTATTTCGAGTCACCCTTCATATCAATGGTGCCATCGCCCTTGGCCTGGTCGGCATCGCCACCCGTATTACCATAGAACAAATCCAGGTTGTGCACCCAGATGTTAGCATTGTCGGTGTCGATGCTCACGGCATCGTCCATGCACAGCATGTTGGCAAAGTTGCGCAGTTCAATGCTGGCGGCACTGCGAATGAGGAATCCGAAGCCAGTGGTTGTAGCATCGTCACCCACGCCTTCGATGGTGATGTTCATGGGCATGGCCGTCTTAGCGCCCTTGATCTGAATGCCTTCGGCAGAGCTCAGGAATTCATCGCAATCTTTAGCCGATATGGTGCCGATGATACGGATGCAGAGCGGCTTCTTCTCATAGCTGCCGTTGGCATCGCCTTTCTGATAACCGTAGATAAGCTGTTGGAAACCCGTATAAGTAGTGGTACCACCCTTATTGTTCGATGCAATGTCAAGCGTCACAGTCTTGGCATTATTCTTCGTGATATACACCACGTTAGCCCCAGCCTTCAGCGAGCCATCATTGTTATAGGCACCTATGCCCTCGGTACGGCCTTTATGGGCAAATCCCGAGCGATCATAGTTCACCACGCTGATGCCTACTGCTTCGTTTGCTGCATTGGTCATCTCAGCCTTGTCTTCACCTACAGGCACCACCTTGATGGCATAGTCGCTGGCTTTGACCAGGCCCAGCACATCGGCACGTCCGTAAGTTCCATAGTTGCGCACCAGTTGTTCGTCAATTTTGGTATAGTCCGCATAATTTCCACCTTTTATATATACGTTGTAGGTCTTGGCACCCTCGAAGAGATCGAACTTCACATAAGCCGACTCGAACCATCCGCGTGCCTCACTGATACGCACCCGTCCTTCTTTATTATCCACGGAGCCATTGTTGCCTTCGGTAGCTTTCTTGAAGATGAGATCCTTTACAGTTCCCTCATAGGTATCAATCACTCCATTCTGATTGACAGCCAAAACATCGTCGTTGATGTCAATACTGGTCACATCGGCCGTATTATAGAACCGTTTGCTGTCATCGAGTTGCAACACAACCTGATTGCAAGCAGAATTGGCAAACGTAGAGTGATCGTCGGTGGTGGGTATGGGGGTCTCATCGCCACCCGTATTGCCCTCGTCGTCATCATCTACGTCTTCCACTACGATACTATAGAAGTAGAGTGCTCCCGTTGTCTCGAACAGTACATCACCGTCCTCAATCACTGTACCCACGCTGGTAGCACGTGCCGTACCCGTTGTGTTGAAATCGCCCGAAACAGGAGTAAGGTTGGTTACGTTGATGCCACGTGCTGTCGATGAGCTTGAGCTCATGTAGATGGCGGTCACCTGCTGGCCAGCCTTCAATCCGGGAATGAGAATCTTTCCCGTAGCCATCCACATACGCTTGTTCTTAATATCAACACGTAAATTTCCGCTTTCCGAAGCCGAGAACGTAAATTTCAGTCCTTTTGCGTACTCCAGCTCAGAGCCATTTGCTATCACAGCCTCACCATTGAGTGCTTTCACGTAGCACCAGCGGTCGTTGCTGCTGGCCGTGTCGTGCAACCAGTTACCCGTCTGGTCTGCGGCCAGATTTGCCTGATCAGCATCACTCACCGTAGTAAACTCCCACGTCTGTGCGTTCACGTTTCCACCCATGCCCAGCATGAGCATCAGTAACGTAAAGAAAAATGATATTCTCTTCATATCTATCGTCCTCCTGATTGATTACTCATTGCTCTGACGGACATTCTTTGTAGCCGAGCCTACAACCATCTTGCGCCCGTCAATCACATAGATTCCCTTTGAAAGGCTTTGAGTGCCGTTCTTCACGCGCTGTCCTTTCAAGTTATACACCTGTTCTCCCTTAGCCGTTGTCTTGGTGGGAGCACTAATGCCTGATGTATTATAAGTAAAGTGAATGGCTACGCTCTCCATGTCGGCTGTCATGTCGCTGTTGTCACTGAAGACAAGCTTGGCATTGTCGCCATCGAACGTGATGGTCTTCACGTTCTTGGCCACGGTCTGCCCGTTGACAGTCACCTGTTGCGTAGCCTTGTCGTCTGCCTGCACCGCAATCATACTCACGAGCGCCAGCGCTATTAACACAAGTTTCCTCATATAAATTTAATGTTTTAGTTAGATAATTATTTCTTACTCGCTATATATCTTATCACAACATATAATAATATGTTTCGGCTACAAAGATAGCCAATCCTATTCAAGAGTGCAACCTTTTCATTACAATTTTCAAATAACTTTCGACTAATTTCAGATTTTTTCTCTAAATTTGCACTCAAAACAAATACCATTTCTGAAAAAATGCAATACTACATAAAGGCTTTGACAACACTTTTGAGCCTCATCACATGTTTAGTGATGGCCTGCTTCTGCCAAGGATGCCGAAGCGAAAAGCGCGCAAAATACGTCATCGGTGTTTCGCAATGTTCAGCCGATATTTGGCGCGAAAAGCAAAACTCTGAGTTGCGCATGGGGGCCTATCTCAATGGAGACGTTGAGCTTCGCTTTGCCGCAGCCTACGACAGCGACGAGCGGCAAGTGCAACAGATTGACAGTCTGGTTGCCACAGGCATCGACCTGCTCATTGTGGCTCCCAATCAGGTTGCAACCATCTCACCAGCCATCGATCGCGCCTACGACAGCGGACTGCCCGTCATTGTGTTTGAACGAAAGACCAATTCGAAGAAGTTCACCTCCTTCATCAGCGCCGATAACTATGAGATGGGGCGTATCATGGGCGAACACGTTGCCACGCGGCTCAAAGGAAAAGGCCACGTACTTGAAGTGATGGGACTTGAAGGGTCGTCGCCCGCCATTGAACGTCACAATGGCTTTGCCGATGCGTTGCAGGAATACCCCGAGCTTGAGATTATAGCCACTCTTCAAGGCGATTGGACTGAAGAGAGTAGCTATTCAGCAGTAAAGAACTACAAAGGCGACCTTTCCACAGTAGATTTTGTATTTGGCCAAAACGACCGCATGGCGATGGGTGCTCGAAAGGCCGTTCTTGAAAAGGTGCCTGAATCAGAAGCTCCGATGTTCTGCGGCATTGATGGTCTGCCTGGCGAAGGAGGCGGTATTCAGTTGGTGCGCGATTCTATCCTTGACGCCACTTATATCTACCCTACGCATGGAGACCGACTGCTCAGTGTGGCTATCGACATTCTCAATCACACCCCATACGACAAGGAATTGCGGCTCATGTCGGCTCTCGTCACAAGCGAGAATGCCCGTGCGCTGCAAATGCAAGTCGATGAAATCATGAGACAGGCCGATTACTTGGATCAGCTACATCAGCGGGCAGACAACTATCTGCAACAACTGGACACTCAGCGCACCATCACTTTCCTTTCCTGTGGCATTCTTGGTCTGCTGCTCATCGTTGCAGTCTTGCTTTATCTCTACAAGAGAGGGCGCATTATTCTGCGTCGTGAGCGTGTGGTCAACAATTTATGGAATTTGGAGAAAACGGCAGAGAATCCAGAGTCAGCTGAGGGTACTGATGACATCCATCAAACACCAGTCAAAAAGGAGGAAAAGACAGCGGAAGCCCCCAAAACCAACGATTCCATCGAAGATTTCGACAATTCTGTTTCGTCCTCAATTTTTATCACGCATTTTAAGGAAGTAGTCGAAACCCGTCTGTCAGACAGCGAGCTCAGTATTGAAGACCTTGCTGCCAATATGAACCTGAGCCGTGTACAACTTTATCGCAAAGTGAAGAGCATCACGGGATCTTCGCCTGTTGAACTATTGCGAACGGCACGACTCAATCGAGGCTACCAACTATTGCTTACCACCGATAAAACCGTATCAGAAGTAGCTTATAGCGTAGGATTCACCGCACCAAGTTACTTCGCCAAATGCTTCAAAGAAGAGTTCGGACACAACCCTACCGAAATCAAGCGTTAAGCAAGAAAAATCGTTCATTGTCGAGCACAAATGTTTCGTTGTAACATATTTTTGCCGCAATGAACGATTTTTTTGTCCCCATCGTTAGTATTCGCGCTACATTTGCGCTACAATTTTTCAATACTAACCAAAAAATTATTTATGAAACATTTCGAACGACTCCTCTTGAGCCTCATGCTCATGTTGACGAGTACATTAATGTACGCGCAAACGGAGATTACCGGTACCGTGGTGGACCCCGACGGGGAACCCATTATCGGTGCTACCGTCATGGAGAAAGGCACACAGAACGGTACTGTGACCGACTTCGACGGTAACTTTAAGCTGAAGGTAGCAGCCGGCAAGACGCTGACCTTCTCGTACATCGGCTTTGACAAACAGGAACAGCCTGCCAAAGTCGGCATGAAAATCACCATGAAAGACAATGCCAAGGAATTGGCCGAAGTGGTGGTGACTGGTTATACCACACAGCGCAAGGCCGACCTGACCGGAGCTGTCTCGACCGTCAGCATTGACGATTTGCAGAAGCAGAACGAGAACAACCCCATCAAGGCCATGCAGGGTCGTGTGCCTGGCATGAACATCACTCCTGAAGGCGGTGCACCTTCTGGCGCAGCCACCGTGCGAATCCGCGGTATCGGTACGCTGAACAACAACGACCCGCTCTACATCATCGACGGTGTTCCCACCAAGGCTGGCATGCACGAGCTGAACGGCAACGACATCGAGTCTATCCAGGTACTGAAGGATGCCGCCTCGGCTTCTATCTATGGTAGCCGTGCTGCCAACGGTGTGATCATCATCACAACCAAGCGCGGCAAAGAAGGCAAGGTGAAGATTGACTTCGACGGCAGCGTAGCTGTTCAGACCTATGCCAACAAGATGCATGTGCTCAATGCCAAAGAGTTCGGACAGGTGATGTGGCAGGGCTACGTGAACGACGGCCTTGACCCCAACCGCAACGGACTGGGCTACAACTACAACTGGAACTACAACGACCAGGGCGTGCCTGTTCTGAACAGCATGAACATGAGCAAGTACCTCGATGCCGCCGGCACCACGCCCGCTTCCGACACCGACTGGTTCAAGGAGACCACTCGCACGGGTGTCATTCAGCAGTACAACGTCTCGCTGAGCAACGGCACCGAGCGAGGCTCATCGTTCTTCTCACTGGGCTATTATAAGAATAACGGTATCATCAAGCAGTCAGACTTCGAGCGCTTCTCGGCCCGTATCAACACCGAGTACAAGCTGATGCGAATTGGCAAGCGCGACATTGTGACCGTGGGTGAGCACTTCACGCTGAACCGCACCAGCGAGGTGCAGGCTCCCGACGGATTCCTCCAGAACGTGCTGCAGTTCAACCCCTCCCTACCCGTTTATACCACTAAAGGCGAATTTGCAGGTCCCGTAGGCGGTTATCCTGACCGTGAGAACCCCGTAGCCCGTCTGGATCGCAACAAGGACAATCGCTACACCTTCTGGCGCATGTTCGGCGATGCCTACATCAACATCAATCCCCTGAAGAACTTCAACATCAAGTCAACCTTCGGCATCGACTATTCACAGAAGATGCAGCGCATCTTCACCTACCCCATCACCGAAGGCACCGTGGCCAACACGACCAACGCTGTTGAGCCCAAGCAGGAACACTGGACCAAATGGATGTGGAACGCCATTGCCACCTACAATCTGGCCATCGGCAAGCATCGTGGTGATGCCATGATCGGTGTAGAGCTCAACCGCGAGGATGACAAGAACTTCAGCGGCAAGACCTACGACTTTGCCGTGCTCACGCCCGACTACATGTGGCCTAATGCCGGTGTTGGCGAGACAGAAGTATATGGCGGAGCTGAAGGTTTCTCACTGATTTCTTTCTTCGGCAAGCTTAACTATACCTTCGACGACCGCTACATGGCCAGCTTGACACTGCGCCGTGACGGTTCGAGCCGCTTCGGAAAGAACAACCGCTACGGTACTTTCCCCTCTGTATCAGCAGGCTGGCGCATCAATCAGGAGAAGTTCATGCAGAACATCTCATGGATTGACAACCTGAAGATACGTGCCTCTTGGGGACAGACGGGTAACCAGGAAATCTCTAACATTGCACGCTATACGCTCTATGAGAGCAACTACGGTGAGGCAGGTTTCGGCGGACAGAGCTTCGGTACCAGCTATGATATTGCAGGAACCAATGGCGGCCAGACGCTGAAGAGCGGATTCAAGCGCAATCAGCTGGGCAACGACGACCTGAAGTGGGAGACCACGACTCAGTTGAACTTAGGTCTCGACTTCGCTTTCCTGCAGAACTCTCTCTACGGTTCATTTGAGTGGTACCGCAAGAAGACCACCGACATTCTGGTGTTCATGCCCAGCATTGGTGTGATGGGTGAAGGCGGCAGCCAGTGGATCAACGCTGGTGAGATGCTGAACAAGGGTATTGAGCTGAACTTGGGCTATCGCGGCAAGGCAGGAGACTTCCAGTATGATATTGCCGGCAACATTGGCACCTATCGCAACGAAATCACCAAACTGCCTGAGACAATCGCAGCCAACGGCACTTTCGGTGGCAACGGTGTGAAGAGCGTAGTGGGTCATCCTATGGGTGCACAGGTAGGCTATGTCTATGACGGCATTTTCAAGAGTCAGGCTGAGATAGACAACCACGCCCGTCAGGACAATGCCAGCATTGGCCGCATCCGCTGGAAGGATCTGAACGGCGACGGTGTCATCAACGAGAAGGACCAGGACTGGATCTACAATCCCGTACCCGACTTCACATGGGGTCTGAACATCTACCTACAATACAAGAACCTCGACTTCACCATGTTCTGGCAGGGCGTGCAGGGTGTTGATGTCATCAGCGACCTGAAGAAAGAGACCGACCTCTGGAGCGGACTGAACATTTCGAACCTGAACAAGGGTACGCGCCTGCTCGATGCATGGAGCCCCAACAATACGAATAGCAACATTCCCGCTATCAGCACAATGGACAACAACAACGAGAAGCGCGTGAGCACCTACTTTGTTGAAAACGGTTCATACGCCAAACTGCGCAACGTGCAGGTGGGCTACAACGTGCCAAAGTCTTTCACCGACAAGCTCTATCTGCAGCGTCTGCGCGTGTATCTCTCAGCCCAGAACCTGCTCACCATCAAGAGCAAGAAGTTCACAGGTGTTGATCCTGAGAATGCCAACTTCGGCTATCCTATTCCTCTGAACGTAACCTTCGGACTTAATGTGTCTTTTTAAAATTAAAAAATTAGAAAGTTAAAACATTAAAGGAACAAGAACCCTAAAAAGTACAGAATTATGAAACGGAATATTTTAATTTTTTCATTTTTTAATTTGATGATCCTGCTCTGCGGCTGCTCCAACTTCCTGGACGAGCACGTGCCACAGGCCACTCTCACCGACGATCAGGTAAAGACACCTGATAATGCCGAGGCTATGGTCATTTCTGCCTATGCCATCTTCACTTCGGCTGAGGACATCAACTCTTCGTTCTCCATGTGGAACTTCGACGTACGCTCCGACGATGCCTATAAAGGAGGCAGCGGTACCAGCGACGGCGACGTATTCCATCAGTTAGAGGTGCAGCAAGGCGTGCTCACCACCAACTGGAACATCAACGACATGTGGGAACGCCTCTACAAGTGCGTCTCTCGCGTAAACAGCGCTATTGTCCTGCTGAACGAGAGCGAGATGGACACCAAGTCGCAGCGATTGGCAGAGATGAAATTCCTGCGCGCCTATGCCCACTTCCTGCTGAAGCGACTCTACAAGAACATTCCTTTCGTTGTGAATGCCAATCTCAACTACGATGAATATAATGAGCTCTCAAACACTACCTACACCAACGATCAGGGTTGGCAGCTCATCATCGACGACTTGATGGAAGCCTACAACACCCTGCCTGTGGCACAAGAAGAGAAGGGTCGTCCCACCAAGGCAGCCGCAGCTGCACTGCTGGCTAAGACTTATCTTTACAAGGCATATCACCAGGACGACCGTCAGAGCAATCAGGTGACCTCAATCGACAACAACGACCTGCAGAAGGTGATTGAGTTTACCAATCCTGGTCTGTATCCAGCCTACGGACTGGAGAGCGACATGCACAACAACTTCCGTCCTGAGGAGATGTATGAGAATGGTAAGGAGAGCATCTGGGCCATTCAGTATTCGCGCAACGACGGTTCCACCTATGGCAACCTGAACTGGAGCAACGGTCTGATTCCGCCCAACATCCCTGGAGCTACCGATGGCGGTTGCGACTTCTACAAGCCTTCACAGAACTTGGTGAACACTTATCACACCGGAGCCGACGGTCTGCCCTTGTTCGACACCTTCAATGAGAAGGACTACGACATGGCCAACGACAATGCCGATCCGCGCCTGTTCCTCACCGTTGGCATGCCCGGCCTGCCCTACATGTTCAATAAGAACTACATGATGGCAAAGTCCAGCATCTGGAGCCGTTCCAATGGCTTGTATGGCTACAACGTGTCGCTAAAGCAGAATGTTGACCCCGCCCTCATCGACCAGTACCTCATCAAGGGCAGCTACTGGGCAACTTCCATGAACCGCATCGTGCTCCGCTATGCCGATGTGCTGCTGATGCGTGCTGAGGCTTATGCTCAGCTGGGACAGACCGACCAGACCGTCAGCCTGCTCAACCAGCTCCGCACCCGCGCTGCCAAGAGCACACAGATGATAGCCAACTACCCCTCCACCTATGGTGTGAAGTTCTATGTATCCAACTACAATGGCTCTTACTCTAAGGAGGAAGCCATAAAGATGGTGAAGATGGAGCGCCGTCTGGAGCTGGGCATGGAGTGTGAGCGTTTCTTCGACCTCGTGCGCTGGGGCGATGCCGCCACCGTACTCAACAAGTACTACTCCGAGGAGATAGACAACTGCGCCATCTACAAGGAAGCTCACTTCACAGCCAACAAGGACGAGTATCTGCCCATTCCCTACAAGCAGCTGTCGGCCTCGAACGGACACTACACGCAGAACATAGGCAACTGGTAATAAAACACAACGACAACAACATACAACTATGAATAATCAGAAAACAATCCATATCACGGAAAGAGGCATGCGCCTCATGACGAAGTTGCTCTGCACAGCATCAGTACTGCTGTCGGTATGCTTCGCATCGTGCAGCAAGGACGATGATGCCAAGACCTTTCAGCTCAGTGGTGAGTGCATGATTGAGAGCATTGCCCTCGATGGCTTTACAGGCAATATCGACCTAAAGAGCCGCAGCATCGAAGTGCGCCTGCCAGAGGTGTACGACGCTTCGGCCATGAAAGTGACCGCCTTGAAAATTTCAAACGGTGCCACCTGCAACATTCAGCAGGGCATGACCCTCAACATGAATGCCGGAAAGGTGCTGCACGTCACCAACGGCGACACCTATCTCGACTGGACGCTGACCGTTCTGAACGACGAGGCCAAGATCACGCAGTTCGTAATCAACGATATTTACACCGCCTCTATTGACCAGACCGCCAAGACCGTCACTGCCTATGTGCCTGCATCGCTGGGCGTAACAAGCCTGAAGCCCACCATCACCTGCAGTCGCTATGCTACGGTAACGCCTGGCTCGGGTGTGGTTCAGGACTTCACGAACCCCGTCACATACGAGGTGGTGAACAATACTGCCAAGGCCACATACGTGGTGACAGTCGTTGCCATTGACAAGCCAAAGGCACTCTTCATTGGCGCTGCTCCCACGATGAACGACCTCGACATCGAGGCTAAGACCGCTTGTCAGTGGATGCTTGGCAACGTGCCCAATTCGCTCTATGCATCGTTTGAGGATGTGAAGAACGCTACAGTCGATCTCTCTGAGTGCAAGGTCATCTGGTGGCACTACCATGTTGACGGTGGTCTCGATGGTCACGACATCTTCGTAGCCAAGGCTACCGAGGCGCTCAAAGCCAAAAACCAGCTTCGCGCCTACTATGAGGCTGGCGGTGCCCTGCTGCTCACACGCTATGCCACCAACCTGCCTTCGTTCATCGGCACTACAGGCGACGACGAGTGGACCACGCCTAACAACTGCTGGGGTCAGGACGAGGACAAAGCCGAACTGTGCAAAAGCCCATGGGAATTCGCCATCTACGAAGGACAGACCAGCCATCCTCTTTACAACGGAATCATTGAAGGCGATCAGCCCGGACACGTCTATACAACCGATGCCGGTTATCACATCACCAACTCTACGGCTCAGTACCACATTGGCACCGACTGGGGCGGCTACGACAACCACGCTGCCTGGGAGACCCGCACGGGTGGTAAGATTCTCGGCGTAGGCGGCGACGGTGCAGTAGTGGCATGGGAGTATCCTGCCAAGGGCGGCAAGGGCGGCATCATCTGCATTGGCTCTGGCTGCTACGACTGGTACTCTTACACCTATGAGGCCGGCTACACGGAGAAGTTCCATAAGAACATTGAGATTATGACCAAGAACGCATTCAATTACTTAACGAAATAACGCTTTATGAAAAAGATCATCAGCAATATCCTATTTGCAGGACTGGTTAGCTGCGGCATTGCCGCAGCCACCAGCTGCAGCAAAGACGAGTACGGTCCTGACCCTGAGCGCAACTGGGCAGCCTCCGACACACTCTTCACCTCGGCTGACGAACGCGGATTCCAGACCTACTACAACCCGGCCATTGGCCGCTGTGGCGACCCCATGCCGTTCTTCGACCAGAAGGCAGGCGAGTTCAAGGTGCTCTACCTGCAAGAGTACGACAACAACGGTCCCTGCTATCACCCCATCTGGGGCATTTCCACCACCGACGGTGCCCACTATCGCTCATTAGGCGAGGTACTGCCCACTGGCACCTCCACGCAGGAGCAGGATGCTGCCATCGGCACAGGCTGCTGCGTCTATAACGAACAGGACGGCCTCTATTACATCTATTATACTGGCCACAACGTGCTGTGCAAGGATGTTGAGGTTGTGATGCGCGCCACATCGCCCGACTTCAAGAACTGGACGAAGGACATGTCATGGGCGCTCACGGGTCCCAAGTACGGCTATTCGGGTGTCGATTTCCGCGACCCGCAGGTGTTCCGTGCCGACGATGGTCTGTGGCACATGGTCATCGCCAGCAAGCTGAAGTTTGCCGAGTTCAAGTCGGCTGACCTTCGCAACTGGGAGCATGTAGGACAGTTCAACATGGTGTGGGACCGCATGTGCGAGTGCCCCGACATCTTCAAGATGGGCGACTGGTGGTATCTCGTCTATAGCGAGGCTTACCGTGCTGACTGGAGCCGCAAGGTGAAGTACATGATGGCCCGCTCGCTCGACGAGCTGAAGGCTTGCTTCGACAACCCGGGTGCCAACTGGCCCAAGGACGGTCACGAAGGTGTGCTCGACAGCCGCGCATTCTATGCTGCCAAGACTGCTTCGAACGGACAGGACCGCTACATCTGGGGATGGAGCCCCTTCCGCTCAGGTGCTACCAACGACGAGCGCAACGTCAACGTGGGTGCCGACGGCGAGCCCAACTGGGCTGGCGCACTGGTGTGCCACAAGGTCATTCAGCATGCCGACGGCACGCTCTCACTGGGCGAGGTGCCTGCCATCCGTGCCAAGTACAACAAGGAGCAGCCCGTCACGGTAGTGGCCAGCAACGGCTATGCCGACGGCAAGCTCACAGGCAACGATGCCTACGTGCTCTACAACCGTCTGGAGGCTCACAACCACCTGTCACTCACCGTCACCACCTCCAACAACTGGGACAAGTTCGGCATCTCGCTCGTGCGTGGCGGCAACTCAGAGAAGTACTACACAATGGTGGTCAACCCCGAGAATGAGAACACACGCAAGGTGAACTTCGAGCAGGAGGGCAAGAAGGGCGCAGGCTTCATCAAGGGCATCGACGGCTACAATTTCGCACGCCCGTCAGACAATGTCTATCACATCGACATCTACACCGACAACTCAGTTCTGACGCTCTACATCAACGATGTCTGCGCCTATACTCAGCGCATCTACGGCATGCAGAAGAACTGCTGGAGCATAAACAACTATGGCGGTTCTGTTACCATAAGCGATATTAAAATCAGTCAGCAATAATCAAAAGCGATAATCTTATGAGAAAGCTATTTGTTATAACCGCCCTGCTGATGGCATCCACGGCTTCTGTGACAGTCGCCAAGCCCGCTGTTTCTGCCACGGCACCCAACAGTTCCGTAACGGTGCCCGGCAGCGCCCCGCAGGGTAAACCCGCCGTCACGAAGGGCGGCCTGCTGCGCCTGGCTGACAATCACGTCATGCTTCGCGTAGGAAATACACAGTCTAAGTATGTGCTCCTGCCTGTACAGGAGGCTGAGGAGATTGCTGCCATCGCAGTAATCGACGGCAGCAACAACACTGTGCAGCGCATGAACGTGAAGCTGGCAGTGGACAGAGTGGACTACTGGGTGCCTTACGAGCTGAAGAATGCACAGCTGCTGGACATCGTGTTTCATGGTGACCGCAGGCTGAAGGGCGCCATTGCCGACTTCGTCTGCTGGAAGGAGATGAAGCTGTCAGACAGTTTTGACACTACAAACACTGAGAAGTACCGCCCCATGTACCACCATACTCCGCAGTATGGCTGGATGAACGACCCTAACGGCATGTTCTACAAGGACGGCGTGTGGCACCTGTACTATCAGTTCAACCCCTACGGCTCTCAGTGGGAGAACATGACATGGGGCCACTC
>JAEEGH010009371.1_pt1 | contig 22845 bp, 17 predicted proteins | sample 9134181 | NCBI WGS metagenome assembly JAEEGH01 (sample SAMN16246544, study PRJNA631951) | gut metagenome | biome: gut microbiome; feature: rumen; material: DP-attached | host: Bos | place: Iran: Karaj | collected 2018-10
GGACAGCCTTATCAACACCCTGCGCTCAATGGATGACTGGAAGAGCGCCATGATCTTTGTTTCCGACCACGGTGAATCACTTGGAGAGAACAAAATCTTCATGCATGGGCTTCCCATGAAACTGGCGCCAAAGGTGCAGTATGAAATTCCGTTCCTGGTATGGACCTCAAAGGATTTCAGAGACTACAAGACTGAAGACGAATTGCCTGCCGTTCTCGAGCAGCATTACATATTCCACTCCGTGCTCAACCTGCTGTCGATACAGTCCCCGGCTTATAACAAAGATTACGATATATTCAAAAGGTAGCTATTCTGACAAGTGACAGCATCTGGCATTTACTAATAAAATTGACAACTTTACTGAAAACTGGAGAAATAGATGAAAAAGTATGATATTATTATTGTGATGGCGCTACTGCTGATGGTTACAGGTTGCAGTAGTTTGACAAGTGCAGAACGGGCTGAGCGGCAGGCTGCTCAAATGAAGGCTGTGGCAGAGGCCCTGGATGGCAGGCACTACACGATTAGGGTACGGACGATGTTCCCCTCGAGAGGTCCAGCCAGACAGGTGTCGTATGGCTATTCGCTCGAGGTCAAGGGTGACACGCTGGTGTCGTATCTGCCTTATTTCGGCAGGGCGTACAGCGTTCCCTACGGTGGTGGCAAGGGGTTGGACTTTACGGCTCAAATCAGTGAGTACAAGGCTGTAAAGGATGATAAGGGCACCACGAAGATCTCGATACTTGTCAATAACGAAGAAGACGACCTCAGTTATTTCCTGACGGTATTTGATAACGGGCAGTCAACCATTGACGTACGTGCTCGTGAACGTGAGCCCATCAGTTTTAGCGGAGATTTGACGGCGGCGGATGAATGATGGAGGGGGTAAAAGTATGAAGAAATACAGAATAATGACTGCCGTGCTGGCTCTTATGATGTGCCTGACGGCAGGGGCGCTGCCAACGTATTATGATACAGCAAAGGGTAGCGTTCAACAGTTGTTTAAGAAGGGTAGGGGAAAATATGTGATTCGCTATACCCATACGTTCCGTGACACGCTGTACGTGCCACGCGGCAGCGAGCTGAGGTTCAACGGGGGAAGACTGGCTGGCCCTGTGGTGTTCAGTGATACCAAGTTGAGCGGCAGTGTCAACCTGAAGGGCTCGCACATCTGGGGCAGCGTCAGGAACAAGAAGTTTGACGCTTCGTGGCTCTGCATGATGGACGGCAAGACTGATGATGCACCGCAAATCAACGAGATGATAGCTGTGTGTGGAAACGTCTTTTTCCCCAAGGGCACCTACCGGTTGGTGAAGGCGTACCAGCGTGAGAACTTCCACATCGGCATCCGTCGTAACGACGTGACGCTGACGGGTGAGAGCGGGACGGTATTCCTGACCAGGGAGCGTCTGGGCATCGTGTGCGTCTTTACCAAGCCCAACGATATACCCAACAGCGTGAGAAACGTGAAACTGAAGAACATCACCTTCCGTACGGTGAACGACGGCAGCACCTTCCTGCAATGGACGCACGCCATACAGACGAAAGGTGTCAACGGCTTCACGGTGGAGAAATGCCGGATAGAGGACTTCTGGGGCGACGGCATCTGTCTGAACCACTATGGCGACACGCCTGAGACGGGGGAGCGGGCAAGGAACCAGAACGTGAAGATAGTGAAGAACACCATCGTCGGCGGTGACCATCACAACAACCTCAATGGCATATCAGTCATCAATGGCAAGAACGTACTGATCAAGAAGAACACCATCCTCAATACCTCACGCCACGACATGCCGGGAGCCATCGACGTGGAGCCGAACAACAGTGCCTACACAATGGAGAACATCGAGATTATCGGCAACACCATCAAGGGCTCGCGCGGCAATGGCGGAGCAGTCCAGCTATGCGTGACCAACGGTTCCCCCGGCCGTCAGATTACCGTAAAGAACAACAACATCAGCGACAGCAACACGGGCGTCTGCGTGCATCTGAACAACGTGGATAATGCTTCGGACTTCGTGATACGCAACAATAACATTGCTGGCGACACGTCGCCCTTCCGGTTCGTGGGAGACGAGAAATTGAGGGCAAAGGTGATTAAAGAGCGTTGAGCTTTGAACTTTGAGCGTTGAGCTTTGAACTTTGTGCTTTTGACTATTGAGTTTTGTTAAATAAGCTTAACAGGTAATCATAAAGCACAAAGTTCAAAGCTCAAAGTTCAAAGAATTATGTACCTTTGCAGCCGCAATTAAAGAAACTGGCATTTGAGATGACGATTTTTTACGTCTTTAGCATAGACTATCAGTTGATTTCTCATCGTAAAGCCATAGTGCAAGAAGCTGTAAATAAAGGGTTTCGGGTCACGGTGGTAGCAGCAGATACTGGGTATAGGCCGGAGATAGAGAATATGGGTGTCCGATTTATCGAACTGCCCATCAACCGCGTAGGTACCAATCTGATAGAGGAGCTCAACACGTTCAAGTTTCTTTACAAACTCTATAAAAAGGAAAAGCCCGACCTTGTTCACCATGTGAGCGCAAAGGTTGTATTGTGGGGTGGCCTGGCTGCCAAACTGACCAAGGTTCCGCGTGTGGTGAATGCCATCAATGGCTTGGGCGTATTCTTCCAGAACGGAAAGATTGATTCGCTTACCAAGCGGATTTTTGTCAGGATTCTGAACTTCTCGCATCGCAGGGATAAGGTGGTGACCATTCTCCAGAACAAGGATGATGTGGAATTCTTCGTGTCCAACAATGCTATTCCGAGAGAGAAAATCCAGATGATTGACGGTTCTGGCATTGACCTCAATGATTTCCAATATACGGAGGAAGTGGTCCGTAATCCTTTGAAACTATTATTTACTTCGCGCATGATACGCGAGAAGGGCGTTATGGACGTGATTGAGGCTGCCCAGCTTCTGAAAAACACGCATAAGGACAAGCTCTGCTTCCAGCTTTGCGGATTGATTGAGAGTGGTCCTACGGCTATTTCCAAGGAAGATATCGAGGCGCGCTGCGACGGGGAATACATACAATTTCTGGGTCAGCGTACTGACGTAAAGGAACTGCTGCAGGAGTCAGCCATCGTGCTGCTGCCCTCCTACTATCGTGAGGGTATTCCCAAGTCACTGATTGAGGCAGCTGCTATTGGCAGACCTATCGTCACCACTGATTCTGTGGGCTGCAGGGAGACCGTAAAAGATGGAGTAAACGGATACCTGATACCTGTCAAGTCGCCAAAGGCCCTCGCAGAGAAGATTTCCTTGTTGGCTGCCGATCCTGAACTGAGAAAGAAGATGGGGCGTGAATCCAGGGCTTTGGCTGAGAAGCGTTTCTCACTGGCCAACGTCATCAGCCGTCACTTCTCGATTTACGAGAGCTTGCTGGCTAATCCTTCTTCTTCGAAATAATACTTTCCCAAAAGGCTTTATTCTTGTCGTACGAGAAATGCTGGTCATAGTGTTTTCTCGCGTTTTCAGACATCTGATGGTAGGTGCTCCAGTCTGAAGACAACTCCAGAACAGCGTCTTTCCATGTTTTTCCTGTTTCTCCCTCATAAATGAGATAACCCATGTCGCTGGTCACCACCTGCTTGTTGAAGCCAACAGCGGAGGCAATGACTGGCATCGTGGCCGACATGTACTGAATGAGCTTGAAAGCGCCTTTTCCTCTGGTAAAAGCAGTGTCAGGCAATGGCATCAGGCCGATGTGGGCATTGCTGATTTCCTGTTTGGCCCTTTCCCGTTCCCATAATACATTCACCAAGTCAAGATGGCTCGTGGCAGCCTCAAGCGGCTTGTTGCACACGACGTGCAGGCTGAGCTGACGGCCGTCTCTTTCCTTTACCAGTCTGGCAGCCTCGTCCAGATCAGGGATGATGGGTTTAAGGTATTCCAATCCTGCAGACGTGGCCACCCATACCAAACGAATCTCCTTGTTGAATAATGTTTGTCGCTGAGCAGTCATGACGGCAGGGTCAAACGAAAGCATGTCGCCGTCAGTCGTGGGAAGGATAAGGACTTTCTCTGCGTATTTCAAATCAACAAGCGATTTGAGGAATTCGTTGGTTACAATGATTCGGTCGCTGTATTCAGAGAAGAATCGGAAGTCGGCAGGTGAGATACTCTTGATGTCGAGAATGTTGTCATCGAAGTCCCATACTATCTGGTTGCGTTTGGCAAGTCTTTTGACGAGGTATTTGTGCAGCAATGGCAAGTGGCGAGGCACGATGATACGCGAGATGATGATGGTGCCTCCTTTTACCTTAAAAAGATCCTGCAGGAGAAACCCTAACGTGCGGAAAACGTAGAAAGCATACAGGAACAGCGTGAAAACACGCGGGCCGTTCTTGCCTTTGGTATGCCACCAGGTATAGAGACCATCGGGTAGGGTAGAGTGCAACGTGGCTCCCGACTGGGCGAAATACTGCGTCAGCCGGTAGTAGCTGGATGGCGTCAGCCTGGCGTTGGAGAGATAGATGGAAGTTGAATTCATGTCGTTGCTTTCAGTTTATACTCTTCCAAAGAGTACTCTGGTTTTCAGGAATAAGTTGGGAATCATACTTGTCATCCTTAATCCTTTGGGGGCAGGACGGATGCCTAACAGCCAGGAGAGCCTGTACTTGAGATGTTGCCTATAGGTGGCCACGAAGCTGATGAGAAATCTGTCTTCCTCGGACAGTTGTGGACCATAGGCCTGCAGCAGCTCCCTTGCCTCGGTTTCCCTAACATGCTGGTGTCGCAGGGTCTTGATGGATTTCTGCTTGCTGTGGAGTTGTTGTGACAGGGTTGTTTTTGAACCTATCTCATTGTTTCCGTGCTGTCGGTACAGGATATGCGGATGGGGGTCATAGATAATCTTTCCAAAGAACATACAGGTGTGGAACACCCATAAGTCATGTAGGTGCAGGTTCTCTATGCTGCTGGCAGTTGCCTGCTCCAGAAGCGCCTTGTTGAACACCATCGTACAACCGGTGGAGAAACTCTCGACAAGCGCTTTGGCCTTGTTGTCGGTTTGTGGCAGATACTTACGTTTCAGCCCCAGCGTATTCAGCTTCTCATCCGTGTAAGTCAGGTTGGAACAATACAGGCACGGACCGGTAGCCTCTGCCTGCTCTAAATGGTTGACGGCAACGGCAACCTTATCCTCCATCCAGTAGTCATCTTGGTCGCAGAAAGCGAACCATGTGTAGTCATCCTTCTTCTCCTTGGCATACATCAACAAGTTCCAGAAACTCCTTGCGCATCCAACGTTCTCCTCGTTCATGACCGTGATGCGGGGGTATTTCTTCTGGTATTCAGACAGGATGGAAAGCGTGTTGTCTGTTGAGCCGTCGTTTCTGATGGCAATGTCAATGGCTTTGTAAGTCTGACTGAGCAGACTGTCGAGCTGCTCGGCCAAGTATTGCTCTCCGTTGTATGTTGACAACAGAATTAATACGCGTTTGTTACCATTGTCGTTTGTGTGTATAGTTTTCTCCATATTAATATGAACCTCTCCTGATACGTTTCTTATACTTTAGTTTGTAGCGGATGTACTTGAATACAGAACCATAGCCCAAGGAACGAAGCATGGCATAGTAGTCACGGTTACTCTTGTAAACCTTCTTGCAATTCAATACCCTGTATTTCATGTTCACATCAGCGGCTTGAGTCTCTCCGGAACCCAGGCAGTTGCTTCCGTGCTGACGGTAGAGCACCAGTTGCTTGTTGATGCCGTAAACCGTTCCGCCCTGCTGTAAGGTGCAGAGGCATACCCAACAGTCGTGCATGATAGCACTGGCTGACGGCCGGCTGCTGCCCTCTTTCGCCTTCTGGTTGAAGAGCATGGTACATCCTGTAGCGATGACAGTATGGCCTCCGGCATCGCTAAATGTCTTGATGTACTGAGGAAAAATGTCTGAGTGCTTCCACATGGAGTCATAGGTGACGGTCAGCTTGTCGTCAACGATGTGCAGGTCAGTATGAATGACAACAGGTTTCTGGAGATGCAGGGCTTCCTGACGCTTCATCTCCTCAAGCGACAAGGCAATCTTCTCTGGCAGCCAAACGTCATCCTGGTCACAGAACATGTAGTAGCGTGCTTCGGCCTTTTCCAACAGACTGAGGAAATTCCTGCAGGCTCCCCCCTGCGGTGGGTAGTCCAATAACGTGACTTTGTCAGGGTAGCGTTCTGCATAACTCTTGACGATGTTGACCGTGCCGTCCTTGGATCCGTCGTCATGCACATACAGGTGCCAGTCCTGACAGGTCTGATTCAGCAGGGAGTCTATCTGCTCTCTGAGGTATTTTTCCCCGTTATAGGTTGCCATGAGTATGGCTATATCGTTTTCTAACATAGTCAGTATCGTTCTTTTTGTTTCGAGGGAAAATCTGATAATATTTCCAAGCGTTGGCAATAAGACCAGGAATGTTGACCAGACACATCACGCACACCAGGCTGGATACTGTTCCAAATGTCTTGGATACATACCATGCCAAGGGCAGGAAAATGATGGTGGCAGGAATAATACATATCAGTTGGATGCGCAACTCATTGATTCCGTTGAGAATATAGGAGTAACGTTGGCTCATGCACAGTATGAAGACGTAAAGAGCCGTGAATGCAGAAAGACTAAAGGGTATGGATACTTCGGAGCCCACCCAGATGTGATACACGAAGCCTGATACCAACAACATGACCAACAACATGATGAAGATGCCAGCTATGAGCATGTTCAGCCTCTGGCCGACTTTGTATATCCATTCGAATTCCTTTCGGGCATAGGCATCCGTCGTCGCATTCCAGAAAGGCATGCAGATGGTACTGAACAGCACGAAAGCAATGTTGAAGTAACGGTAAGCGACTTGGTAGGGCGTGACTTCGGCCGGCGAGAAGAACTTGCTGATAATGATGTTGGTGGTCATAAACAGAACGACTCCGCAAATCTGAATAACGAAGAATTTCATGCCGGTTGTGAACAGATTGCGTGCAAGATTCAGGTGGATGTGTTTCACTGACGGACAATACTGCGGATACCGTTTGATGAAGGTGTAGGGGATGGTAATGGCCCAGGTAACAAAGGGAGCGGCGGTATTAATGACAACGACCATGAGCAAGGAGTGACTGCCTGCCAAATAGAGCAGGAAGGTGAGCAATAAGGCTAAGGTGTGACCCAGGCAGAGGATAAGGTTGTTAACCGCAGGAAGTTGCAGACCCATATAGAAATTTCCCACAATCTTCAAGACAAACGTGCCTGACGCAATGCTGATGGCTATCATGAGGATGGTGCCGAGATTGCAGGTTTGTTCAGGGTCAATGCCTAAAAGCCCATATAGGTCCACGAAATGTATGAAGACATAGGCTAACAACAAGAAGGGAATGACGATTACCGCCAGCATGAAGAACGTGGAGGATACTGCTTCGCGTACCTTTTGGTCATTGCCTTCCGCGACATAGTTGGCCACGGCATTCCGCAGGCCGTTGCCCAATCCGATATCCATGAGGTCAATCCATATCAGGATGCTGCTGAGTGTAAGCCATACGCCATTATTATAGATGCCCAGAATATTCAGCGTGAGCGGAACCATCAACAATACGATGATGGCCGACCATCCCTTGATGACAAATGAGGCGATGACATTCTTAACGAGCAGCGATGACCGCTTGCTGGCCTTCTCTTTCAGTGAATGATTCCCTATTCCCATTTCATGTGATTTTTATACCAGCCAAGGGTATAGACCAATATATTGGCCAGGCATTGTACGAGAATGATACAGTTAATCAGCACTTTTCCGTAATTCACAGGACGGAAGGCATAGGCAATGGCAGTCCACAGGAAGATGGTAGAGATGGCGAAATACTCATACAGACGGCTTGCCACTACGGCACTGAGGGTTCCTAAGGTAAACATGCAGATAAAGGCAAATGCCAGATTCTTCAGCATGATGGGCAGATACTTATAGCTCTTCGCCAGTACCTCATAGTACAACAAACATGCGTAATAGAGTGCCAAGTTAAGCAGGAAAACAGGATTCTTATAGAATGTCCATGACAAGTCGTCCTCTTTTCCCCTGTCTTTGAGATTCCTGTAAACGGCAAGACGGTCGCCGCCCAGTTCGTCAGGTATGAGGTAGGAATAGTCAAAGCCGAAGAAATAGAACAGCATGCCTATGGGGACTACCACAGCTAAGGCGATACGCTGCCATTTCTTGAGTTCTGTATTGCTGAAGAAGAAAAGGGCGAATCCTGCAAGGGCCGAATAGTGGAACAGACTGCCGAGAATTATAAACAACAGTGTCAGCCACCACCGCTTGTCCGCACGGAAGTAAATGGCAAAAAGAAACAGGGCCGATGCTACGGCACAACGTATTTGCATGAGGTCGTGCAACTGGAAGAAATACGAGATGTAGATGGCCAGCGTGAGAATCGGCAGTTTCGACAGCTTGCAGATGGCTGTTAACCTAAGGGGTATCGACAGGACGGCGTAGGCAAAGAACAGGGCGTTGACGCCAAAGCCGAGCGTGTTCAGATAATAGGATATATAGATGAATGTCGGCTCACGCAGGTCAACATCCAGCGAGTTGACGCCATAGTACATGAATTCATAGTTGTCGGAGTCGGGGGTTGAGTCAGCGCCTCTCGTACCGGCTATGATTACCATGGAAATGCCTATCAAGCCTACTACCATGAGTACATCTCTCCACCTCATGTTTTCTTCTATAAGAGAAAAAGCCATGCAGATGAGAAGTATGGACAGTATAGCTATGACCATGCGTTAACGTCGGCAAATATCAGGTATTGCCCTTATTTTCTTATGTAAACGTACAGTGAAGTCAGAATGGTTGCGAGGATGAGCATTCCCACTACGAATAACATGCGCTTGGGACCAGAGGGCTTCAGGGGCACGACAGCGCCCTTGATCATTGTGAAGGCAGGCGTACGCTCCTGAACCTTGGCCTGGGCGGCCTGATACTGAGTCAGCTTGGCAGAGTAGTTGTTGTACTTCAGCTGCATGTCGTTCTCCAGGTCGTTACGCTTCGTACGGTAGCTCTCCAGCACAATGTCGTTGTTGGCATCCGAGTAGCTGGCGTACAGACGGCGAGACTTCTCGTAGGTGACTTTTGCCTCTTCCGTCAGCTGCTTGTAGAATTCCATGTCAATGCTGGCTTTCTTGGTACGATAGCTGGTAATAAAGGCCTGCAGATGGGTGCAGACACTGTCGGCCAGCGTCTTGCAGATAAGCGCATCCTGGGCTTTGGCTATGATGGTAATGATACCCGTCTTTTTGTCAACACGCAGAGAGACGTTATTCCTGACGGCATCCATGATGTTGCTTTCTTCCATAGTGAGCAGATAGGGATTCTTCTCCTGACCATTTCCGGCCTTGGCTGCATTGGGGTCTTCACTCTTTGGCAGCAAATCCATGAACCATCCGATGACATAACCCCACCAAGGGCGTTTCTGGTATTTCTTCAGGTAGTCATGGTAGTTGCAATTGATTTCTCCGTCCATGCTTTCCACTTTGATATCTAACAAGTCGGAAACAAACTTGTTGTCCTCCATCAGGTCGGGATAAAGCAGGGGATTGATGGCGTCGTTCGTCTGCATGTCAGACAAATTAAAGCCCAACGAAGAGGCAATGTCGCCCAGCGTTCCGCCGGCCATGGGGTTCTCCAGCTCGGGCGCCAGCTTGATGTCACTGCTGTAAGTACGCGGGATACATATTATATATAGGCACGACAATACGAATACCACAGGAAGAACCTTGGCAAAAAGCATCTTGTGCTTCCATAACTTCTGGATAATCTGCTGAAGGTCAATGGCCTTCATTTCTTTTTTCTCTTCCATATATTTCAACTTTATTACAAAAGTCGCTTAACACTCAACACTCAACTACTTCAGTAAGTTAGCAATAGAGGCAATCATCGTGGCAATAGAGGCGGTGCTCGTACCGATACTCATGATTTCAGGCAGCGTCAGACGGCTGTTCTTCGGTTTGCTGGGCACAATGATTTCGCAGCCCGGAGTAATCTTCGTCCCTCGTCCTACGCGTGCCACCGTACCGTTCATGTAGATGACATAGGTGTGGCTCTTCTTGGCGCGGTTGCCCCATCCGCCTGCCTGGTCAATGTAGTACTTGTACTTTTCACCCTCGCGGAATGCTACGGTGTTGGGGTACATCACGTCGCCGCTGATCTTCACCGTTCCCTGATACTGCGGCACGATGATGCGGTCACCCTCGCGCAGCACGATGTCCTCGTCACCACCGGGGTGGGCCATGGCCTCATCCAGATGGATACCTACATAATAAGTGCTTCCCAGGTCGAGTTTACTCACATCGAGTGTGTCACCCTCGCCGCTCTGTGCCTTTACCATCTTCAGCACGGTCTGCATACGCAGGCGTTCATCAGTGGTGATGCGGCGCTCCAGACGGGCACCCTGGGCATAGGCAGTAGAGGTCAGACCACCCGTCTGGGCAATCAGTTCGCTGAGGCGTTCGTTCTTCTTACTCAGCGTGTAGGTGCCTTCGAAGTTCACCTCACCTTCCACCTTGACGTTCTGCTGCTTGGTATAGCCTGGGCTGGTACGCACATATACCTCATCGTAAGGCTGCAGCTTGAAACCTGCCTCACCGTCGATAACGAAACCGTCCCTCAGGGCGAAGGAAAAGGTTCTTGCAATAATATCGGAAGCCGACGTTGCTGACGGGTCCTTCAGACGGCGGGCCACATCGACCTTTACCACAGAGGCTGCGTCAGTCAGACCGCCTGCCTGTAGTACGAAGTCTTCAAGCGTCTCGTTTTCAGCATATTTATAGACACCCGGGTTGCGTACCTCACCGTGAATGGTCAGCGTCTGCTCTTCCTGCATCTCCTGCTTGCTGGGCACGAAGAGCACGTCCTCGTTGCGCAGGGGGATGTCGGCAAGGCTGCCAGACAGGATGCCCTGCAGGTCAACCGAAAGCACTTCCAGCGTGCGGTCAGGCTTCATGCGGTGCAGGATGGCGTGGGGTGTGAAGGCTTCTTCCGTCACGCCTTCGGCTGTCTCTACCAACTGACGGACGCTTTGGATGTCACCGCCCACCTGATACATGCCAGGACGGAATACAGCACCCTTGATTTCAACCATGTTCGAGTAACGCGGCAGAATGGAATCCACGCTGACGGAGTCCTCGTCGCTCACGGGGAAACGTGCCAGGTCAAACTCGCTGACGTTATACACGGAGTACTGTGAACCAGCCTTACGTACAATGCGGACCGACTTTCTATAGGCATCGCCCGTGAAGCCGCCGGCATAGTTCAGAAGCGCTCCCACGCTCTCGGTCTTCTTCATCTCGTAGAACATGGGCCGCTTCACCTTACCGGTAATGTTGACCAGACTCTCGTAGGGACCTACGATGATGACGTCGTTATCGGCCAGACGCACGTTGCCGTTTTGGTTGCCGTTGAGGATATAGTCATAGACATCGACCGTCGAGATGTGACGGTTGTTACGATAGACCTTGATGCTACGCAGCGTACCTATATCGCTGATGCCGCCTGCCATGTAGAGGGCGTTGAACACCGTGGCGAAGGCTGACAGCGTGTAGGTTCCGGGCACGTTGACTTCACCCATCACGTTGACCATGATGGTCTTTGTTTGTCCTACGGTAAGGCGGATTCTGGAGTCCTGATAGCGGGAACCCAACTGTGAGCGCAGTCTGGCGTTGGCCTGCTCCACAGTGAGTCCTGCCACGCTGACAGGGCCGAAACCTTCAATCTGGATGGTACCGTCAGGCGAGACGGTGCTCTGGAACGACTTTTGTGACGCTCCCCACACATCGACGTTCACGGCATCGCCAGGGCCGAGTGTGTAGTTCTGTGGCGTGGCAATGTTCATGGTGGGCTCGAACGTCAGGTTCTTGTTGTTGAAGATGTCACGACCAAACACCCTGCGCTGGTTCCTCATGAGCACCTCTTCCTCAATGCGCATGCGCTCCAACTCTGCGGAGTCAGGCATAAAGGCGCTCAGCTCACGGTTCATTCCCATGTATTCAGGGTCGTTGTCGTCAAACGTGTTCGGCACCCGCACGGTGGGGTCGTTGCCTCGGCGATAGGTCGTGGTGCGCTGGATGTTGGTGTTGTCCTGCGGGACCTGACCGTTGTTCTGCCTCAGACGCGAGCTGTTGGGGTCGGTCGTGATGTTCACCACGCCCAGGCCTTGGCCGCTCTGCTGCTGCTCGTATTTCTTACGAATGCGCTGCAGCTGGTCGATTTTCACACCTCGCTGAATGAGTTTTGTCACAATCTGCTGCTGGCTGACGCCCTGCTGCCGCTGTTCCAGATAAAACTCCATGACCTGTTGGTCGGTCATTGACTGGGCCATCGCTGTTGTCGCCATGGCCAAAAACGCCCATAAAATAAGTATATGTCGTTTCATTGCGTTACATTATTATATATTAATCCTAAATAATTAACCCATAAATCATAGATTTATTGCAGCATGAGGAAGTTTTTTTTCTTTTTTCTTGCACGATTACGAAATTATTACTACTTTTGCCGCGCTAAACGTTACGCTCGGCTTAGCCGCTTTGTACCTTTAGGTCAAAGAACGTTCCGCGCTGAACAAAGAAGGGGATGACTGGATTTGACGGCAAGACGAAATGGTACGTAAGCACGCGGAGGCTCGTTGGCTACCTCCTAAAACTGAGTGAACAGAAAATTAATTGGCAACAACAAGTATGCTCTCGCTGCTTGATCGAAGTATAGTAGATCTTTCGCTTAATTTCTTCACCAGGTGAGGAAACGAGACGTCGCTCCGAGGATGTTGTTCCGAATCCGGAGATTCAGCGGCGCAGGTTAAATCGGAAATAGCCTTTGCAGGCCTCGATGCAGGGGTGAAGCTTTAGAGGATAAGGTTGCAGTTGGTGGCTTGGGTCTTGCTGCAGCACGAAAATCAAGACCAAGATAAGCGTGTAGAAAGCGTATGGTTTCCTTGTGCGGACGAGGGTTCGACTCCCTCCATCTCCACTGGCGTTTCGATGAAGACATTCTCACCCTCGTGAGGGTTCTTTTAGTCGCTTCGCTTTGTAAAAGCGGCAAAGCCGAGCGCGACTCCCTCCATCTCCACTCGAAGAAATTGAAGCCCGCTGATTTTCAGCGGGCTTCTTGTTTTTCTCCTCCCTAACACAAAATCACACTCCATTGGGAGGAATTTCCCTTCTGAGAAATAGGGAAGCCCACCTGCATCTTTAGGAATAATCCCAGACCTTTCGCCCCTCCTGTTACGTCAAAGAAGTGAAGACAGGAAAAAACATTTCCGTTTTGCTCTATATATGCCTGACAACAGGACACCGGGGAATCTCAGCAATGGGGTTCCCTTTTCTGTTATAAGTAAAAAACGAACTTCGTCCCTCTCAATCCTACCCGGTTCAATGCTTGCATGATTGGTCGAGTCGTGACGAGAATCAACTATTGTTAATTTTTGGTGCAAATATAGCGATAATTCCGTATTTATCACTATCTTTGCAAAGATATTTAAATGTATTCAGGTATTCGAAGATGAATTGATATGGAGATGGGTCTGGAGAAGAATTAAGTTATAATGAGCTATGAATAAAATTGTATTGATTACAGGAGCAACAAGCGGTATCGGACTGGCTTGTGCAAGGAAGTTTGCTGCCAACAGTGATAAGTTAATTCTCACGGGTAGAAATGAATATCGTCTGGCAGAGTTGAAAAAGGAGTTGGCAACGGATGTGCTGACATTGGCTTTCGATGTTAGAGACCGGGAGAAGGCCCAACAGTATATCAGTGGACTTCCCGACGAATGGCAGAAGATAGACGTACTGGTTAATAACGCAGGTCTCGCTCTGGGACTGGAGCCTGAGTACGAGGGGAACCTTGATGACTGGGAAACGATGATTGATACCAACATCAAAGGGCTGCTGACCATGACTCGGCTCATAGTACCTGGAATGGTTGAACGGAATAGGGGGCATATTATTAATGTCGGATCGGTGGCTGGTGATGCAGCCTACGCTGGCGGCAACGTCTACTGTGCTACCAAGGCAGCTGTGAAAGCTCTGACTGATGGACTGCGTATCGATGTAGCCAATACCGCCATCCGTGTCACTAACCTGAAACCAGGACTAGTGGAAACAAATTTCAGTAATGTCCGTTTCAAGGGTGACGAAGAAAGAGCCGCAAAACTCTATACTGGTATCAAACCGTTGACAGGTGATGATATAGCTGATGTTGCCGTCTATGCGGCCAATGCTCCCGAACATGTGCAGATTGCTGAGGTGCTGATACTAGCTACTCATCAGGCTAGCGGAAGTGTGATAGTCAGAAAATAAACAAGAAATAACCAGGAGTAATCTGGCAAATCCAAAAACGAAATCCGATTAATGATTGAAATGATATGACAACAAAAGAACAAAGAAACGAGCATCTCGCTCAGACAATTATCAAAAACCTGCAACGCCGTCACATAGAGGCCTTCTATTGTCCGACTGGTGAAGAAGCTGTGAAGAAGGTATCGGAACTGATAGCAGATGGTAGCTCCGTGACATGGGGTGGCACAATGACTGTCCGTGACCTGGGTATTCCTGATGCTCTGAGAAGCAGGGGAACCTTGGAGGTACTTGACCGTGACTTGGTAGAGACTCCAGAGGAAAAACTGGCCATGTATCTCAGGGCTTTCTCGACGGATGTTTACCTGACCAGTGCCAATGCCATCTCTGAGGATGGCGTCATCGTAAATATCGACGGCAACGGAAATCGTGTGGCAGCAATTACCTGGGGACCAAAAAAGGTCATCTTCGTGATTGGTTTGAATAAAGTTGCTCAGACAGTAGAATCTGCTCTTTCAAGGGCAAGAGGAACTGCATCACCTATCAATGCTGCCCGTTTTGACATTAAGACACCATGCCAGATAGACGGCGTATGTCACAACTGCAACTCCCCAGAATCCATCTGCAATTACGTTCACTTCCTTAGAAATTCTCCGAAAGGCCGTCATGTCGTTGTGCTCGTTGGGGAAAACCTTGGATATTGAAATAAGCTAATAAGATAGCAATTGAACAATAATGCTGCGTAAATGCTAACAAAAGTTAAATAATGGGTTGGTTTGACAAAAGTCTGCCATATTTGAAGTAATTTTGCCAAAAAAGAAGATGTTCAAGAGTGTCTGGCAGCGTCAAGTGGCTGCCTTTTTTCCTTTGATTTTGCTGTTGCTGGTTTTGAGCAGTTGCGAGAAACCGCTGATGGAGGGCGTTTCGGAAGATGATTCGTCGGAAAACCGTGTAGTGCTGACTGTGGGTGAGGTGGAAACCTACATCAACGGCGAGCCGACGCGCAGCAGCCTGCCCATTGAGCAGGTATGCTCCCGCCTCTGCTTTGCCGTCTATCAGGGTGGTACCCGTGTGAAATACGACAACCAGAAGGTGGGCGACAGCGACTTCGGTACGTGTACCATGTCGTTGGATGCCGGCCATTACCAGCTGCTGATTCTGGGGCATAGCGGCAATGCCAACCCTTCCACCACGAAGCCTGAACAGATTAAATTCACGAACCTGACGGCCTCTGGCGGTACGGGTTATACGGATACCTTCTATTATTACGGCGATCTGGAGGTGACCAGCGGCATGCCTGAGCGCACCTACACGCTGGAGCGTGCCACAGCCATGTTCCGTCTGGTGGTCAAAGATGCCAAGCCTTCTGCCGTGAAGCGTTTTTACTTCTATTACACGGGAGGCAGCGGCCAGTTGGACGTGACGACGGGCTACGGCAATGCCAATTCGCAGCAGAAGGTGTATTTCGACCTGGATTCTTATTCGTCAGGTCAGCCGCTGCAGTTTGAGCTTTATACCTTCCCGCATGCGGGCGACCAGAAAGTGACGTTCAAGATTGAGGCGCAGAATGCTGACGGTCAAGCACTTTACACGAAGGAGCTGAAAGCCAGTATGGAGCCGAACTTCATTACGCAGTATTCTGGTAATTTTTTTACACAGGGGCAGCCGGACATCCCTGACGAGCCGGATGACCCCTCTGAGTCGTCCAGTTCCATTCTCGTTGATACAGAGTGGGGTGGAATGGAGGAGTATTCTTTTTAGCGGAGAGTTCTTCGCAAGCGAAGCGGCAGAGCCGAGCGGAATGTTAAGCGATTTTTGTTGAGTGTTGAGCAAATTTTGTTGAGTTATGGAAAAATATATCAATGAAGTGTTGTTGAGGAATGTGGCGGTGTTGTCGAAACATTCTGAGCGTGAGGACAGTATGATGCCGGAGGGCTCTGCACCGATGCCGTCGGTGGAGAGCGTGAAGCGCATGGTGGCACTGGTAAAGTGCATCATCTTCAGCGACTATTTCCACAAGCGTCAGCCGGAGGAGCAAATCCGGTCGTACTATATCGGCGTGAACATGGAGGAGCTGTACAAGCTGCTGAACGCCCAGATAGCCCGCGGTCTGCTGTTCTGCAGCTGCATGAGCGAGGAGGAAGCTCTGGAGAAGGCAAAGGAGCTGTCGCTGGAATTCATTGAGCAGCTGCCCGAGGTGAAGCGTCTGCTTTATACCGATGTGGAGGCCATGTTCAACAACGACCCTGCTGCCACCAACTACGGCGAGGTCATTTACTGCTATCCGTCGCTCAATGCCATGACGCATTACCGCATTGCCCACGTGCTGCATCAGATGAAGGTGCCCGTCATTCCGCGTATCATCACGGAGCAGGCCCACTCCAAGACGGGTATCGACATTCATCCGGGGGCTCAGATTGGCGAGTATTTCTCCATTGACCACGGCACGGGCGTGGTAATTGGCGAGACCACGATTATCGGCAATCATGTAGCACTGTATCAGGGCGTTACGCTGGGAGCCAAGAGCTTCAAGTACGATGAAGAGGGGAACGTGCTGAGTGTTCCGCGTCATCCCATTCTGGAGGACAACGTGACGGTTTATTCCAATGCCTCTATCTTAGGCCGTATCACCATTGGTCACGACTCGGTCATCGGCGGTAACATCTGGCTGACACACGACGTTCCGCCTCACTCGCGTATTCTGCAGAGCAAGGCGGTAGATGTCAGTTTCAGCGGAGGACTGGGAATTTGATATATGAAAGATGAAAGATACATTTTTCATCTTTCATTTTTCATTTTACAATGGTGATGCTGTCGCTGTCAACCATGTTCTTGGCGTAAGAGTATCTTTCTGATACTTTTACCAGGTTGAAGGATGCCATTTGTTCACCTGTGTAGTAATCGTCAAAGTATCCGCGGAAACGCATGGTATTGCCCATGGTATAGGTTTCGTAATCACGGATAATGACTTCGTAACCGTCATCATAGCAGATGTAGATGCGCTCGTTACGTACCTTCCAGTCGAACTCAAAGCGTGTATAGCGGCCGGTGGTATTGTCACGGTCTATCTCATAGCCCGTACCGCCCCGTGAGAAAGCACCATCCTGATAGAAACAGATTTCCGTATCGTAGTCCGTATAGTTGGTTCCGTAACGGTCGAAGTAATAGTTGCCGAGAATGGTTCCCTGCCAAATGCCGTCGAGGTCGTAGGCGATGTCAACGTCTTTGTCACAACTGGTAAATGCTGTCATCGAGAGCACTGCCATGAGTACTGCTGCGATGTTGGTGTAATACTTCTTCATATTATAATCTCCTATTCTTTAAATGTTATTAATCTTTGCATTTTCTTATTCTCTGGTGCAAAGATAGTGTATTATTCCCTATCAGGCAAATGATTTTTCCTATTTCGCCGTAGGGATTTTCCTATTCCTTCTTTTTTCCGAACTCCGGGTCAATGCGGATAAAGGCAGCCACCAGGAAGGTAATGACGCAGAGGGCCATGACGACGACAAAGAACGTCTGGTAGCCCATGCTGTCCTTCATCCATCCTGACACCATGCCCGGTAGCATGAGGCCAAGGTAGGAGATGCCCGTGCAGATGGCGTAGTGTGACGTTTTGAAGACACCCTGACTGAAGTAGAGCATGTAGAGCGTAAGGGCCGTGAAACCGAGTCCGTAGCCAAACTGCTCAATAAACAGACAGACGCTGATAAACAGGAGGTTGTCGGGCATCGTATAGCTCATATAGACATAGACAATGTCGGGCAGGGTGATGGCGCAGACCATGGGCCACAGCCAGCGTTTTAGTCCGTCGCGGCTGGCGAGCCATCCGCCGACAATGCCGCCCAGCATCAGTCCGATGAGACCCACGGTGCCGTTGGCCAGTCCGAACTCCTGGGGTGACAGCCCCAGACCGCCCTCTGAATTAGGACGCTGCAGGAAAGTGAGGCTCATCTTGGTCAGCAGGGCCTCAGGGAAACGGTAAAGCAGCAGGAACAGCATGGCAAAGACGGTTTCCTTGACAGGGAACTTGCGGAAGTACCCTACAAACATGGGGATGAAACCGCTGGCAACCTCCTTAAAGCTCGTGTTATGGCGCTGGTCAGAGGAAGGGTGCGGCATGATATAGGCATGATAGAGCCAGATGCCGATGAAGAGGGCGGCGAGGCCGTAGAACACAAGGCTCCACGTGAAGGCCGTCTCGTCCTTGAAGTATATCTGGAGGATACCTGCCACGGGGATGAGCACGCCGTTACCGAAGATGACGGCCAGACGGTAGAACAGGTTACGTATGCCTACGAACCACGTCTGCTGGTGGTCGGTGAGCTCGAGCATGTAGAAACCGTCAGCGGCTATGTCGTGGGTGGCACTGCTGAATGCCATGAGGAAGAAGCAGGCCATGGTGCCTTGGAACCAGAACGGGGTGTTGAGCGTGAAGGCAACGCCTGCCAGCGACGAACCCAGCAGTGCCTGCATGGTAAGCACCCACCAGCGCTTGGTACGATACAAATCGACAAACGGGCTCCAGAAGGGCTTGATGACCCAAGGTAGTCCTAACCAGCTGGTATAGAGGGCTATCTCCGTATCGCTCATACCGAGCTGCATGTACATCACGACGGCGACGGTCATCACCACCACGTTGGGCAGTCCTTCGCCAATATAGAGTGTGGGAATCCACCACCAGGGGTTTCTTTGCCTTGAGCTTTGAGGCAGGACGTTTGAACTTTCCATATTAATAAATCTTCTTGATTTCTGCTCCACGATAATAGTATAATAATATTTGGTCGTAATTATAGCCTTGCGTACTCATGACGGCAGCACCAATCTGGCAGAGTCCAACGCCGTGTCCCCAGCCGGAGCCGTTCAGGATGAACTTTCCGTCGTGCTTCTCCACCTCGAAGGCAGAGCTGTACAGGTGACTCTCGCTCAGCGTGCGTCGAATCTCCAGTTCCTTGCCGATGGTAAACGACTTCTTGGTGCCCACAATCTTCAGCTTCCAGATGCGTCCGCTCTTGCCGCGCTCCAGGGGAATGAGGTCGGTGATGGTGCCTAAGTCATCCTTCAGTTTCTCGTTGACCAGCGCCGTCAGCTCCTCCGTTGTGTACTCCACGCGCCAGCGGTAGAACTCGGTGGTCTCCTGGTCGTAGTCGTTGAGCACCTGCGACAGAATCTCCTTGTCTTTCGTGTTGCAGAAGGGGTCGCGCACCGCTACCAGATAAGGCTTCTTGGTGTCTTCCCAGCAGTACTGGAACTCCTCGGTCATGCCGCCACAGCACTTGCCGTAGCGGGCATCGCAGATCTCGTCCTCGTACATCAGGATCTGTCCCTTTGTGGCCTTCACGGCAGCCTCCACGCTACGGTTGGTGGCCTTGGTGATTCCCTGATAGCGCTGACAGTGGTCGTCGGCGCAGACGTCAAAGATCTGGTGGTCCTCACGGTCGTACCAGCGGATGAGCTCGTCGTCCTTCTTGATAAACGAGAAGAAACTGTTCTGTCCGCTGCTCAGCTGCTTGCGCTTCTCCATCTGTGCCAGCAGCCACGAGCGGCTGATGACTGCGTGAGCCTTCAGCAGTTCAATGCTGCTGGTGGCACTCATCTCGCTGGAGATGACGCTGATGAGGTATTTCTCTACGGACAGCAGGTTGATGGCGGTAATCTTCTCCGCCTCTACCACCAGCTGTAGCGTGCCGTTGAAGATTTGTGTCTCCTTGCGCTCCCAGTGGAAGTTGACGCCAATGGTGACGTCGTGCAGCGAGAACGAGGCGTCAGGCTGCTGGGGCGTGAAGGTCAGCTCGCGGTACTGGTTGCCGTTCCACAGGATACCGCCCTCCCTGAACTCCACCATCTGCTCACCCTCAATGGTCTCTCCCTTGGCGGTGTATGGGGCATTGAGCGTGAAGTGGATTTTCTGTCCGCTGACAATGCCCACGCTGACCTCGGGCTGTTTCGTGTGGTGAGTGGTAAGTGGTGAGTGGTGAGTACTTTCTTTCTTGGGTTGCTTCAGCAGGTCCACGATGCACTGCAGCTCGTCGGGTGTGACAGCCACCTCACGCAGGATGCCGAACGCCTTCTCCGGCGTGATGCGCTTGAAGTCCTCCTCACGCGGGGTAATCATCAGTCCAGCCATGTCGAGTGCACCTGGCGATATGATGTACTGCTGGTCGCCCTGAGCCGTGTAGCAGTCCGGACGGTGCTTGCGGCGCGGGAACACCACATGGTTATACAAGTTACCCGTGCGCCAGCTGACGATGTTCATCATGGGCTCTGTCGATTTGTTGGCCTTCTGGGTGTCGAAGTTCACACGCGGCTTATTGGCTTCATAGGCGGTGAGTGCTTTGTACAGTTGCTTGAACAGCATGTTGTCAATCTCCTCCGAGTGGCTGCGTATGAGCAGGGCAGGGCAGGGGTAGTCGTTGATGACGAAGATGCCTTCGTCGTCGTTGAGGGTTGAGGGGTAAGGGTTGAGGGGGGTCAGGTTACGGCTCAGTCGCTGCCAGGCGGTCTGCATGGGCAGGATGCCGTTGGTGCCTGCCTGCAGGTGGGCGTGGTCAGGTGCTGAGGCGCCGCACTGCGGTCCGTTATAGAACACCATGAGCTCCGGGTATTCCTGCAGCAGCCGGTGAATCTCGCCGTAGAGCTTCTCAATGCGCTGTGGCTGGTGGCTGGTGGTCGGAATGGTGTAGTGCGTCGGCAGGATGGGGTAGGGGTTGACCAACAGCTCAAGATGGTCATCCAGCTGTTTCTTGATCTGTTCCTGCGGACGGTTCTGTTCGCAGAGGAAACAGGGACGCTGGGCAATGGCCTGACGGTCGATGCTGGCTCCCGTCGATACCATGCGGGCAGGGTTCCACTGTACCTGCATGGTGAAGTTGTCCTCAGGCAACTCACGCGTCTCCACGTTTCTCAGCTCACGGTAGCGCTGACGGGCATCGTCCCACTTCTCCAGCTGGCGGTTGAAGAACCGCTGCAGGCTCGAGTCGTTGATGATGCTCTTCTTGCCAAGTTTCATTTGCTGACGGGCCATCACCTCGAGAGTGCGCAGCCGGTCTTTATAGAGGTTGTTGGCATTCACCTTCTCCACGCTGAGCGCAGCGTCGCTGTTGCCACCCCACCTTCGGCAGAGGTACAACTCGGAGTAGATGCGCCCTATGCGGTAGTGGCGTGAGAAGATGAGCCCCAGGGCATAGTCCTCGCCATACGACGTGTTGGGGAACTGTATCTGGCGGAGCAGGGGTGTGAAGAAAGCCCTCGGAGCACCCAGTCCGTTGATGCGCAGCGCGTTGTTGGGGCCATTCTCGTCGGTCCACTCCTTGTGGTCAATGAGTCCCGGCGGCAGGGTGTTCAGCTCGAAGTCGCACATGCGGTATGAGCCTATCACCATAGCGGCATGTTGCCTGCGGAATGCATCCACAATGGTCTGCAGGGTCTTCGGCGAGGAATAGAGGTCGTCGGAGTCGAGCTGCACGGCAAAGCGACCACAGCGGTCATCGTTGATGGCCATGTTCCAGCAGCCGCCAATGCCCAGGTCGGTCCTTTCGGGGGAAAGAACGATGAGTGAGCTTTGAGCTTTGAGCTTTGAGCTTTGAGCTTTGAGAATCTCACCGGTCCCGTCCGTCGAGTGGTTATCAACGACGATGACATTATAGGGGAAGGTGGTCTGTTGCGAGAGGGCGCTCTCGACAGCATCGGCGATGGTTTTTTTGCGATTGAAGACGGGAATGATGACACTCGCCTCCACCGGGAAGTCCTGCTCCAGGAAGTCAGGCTCACGGTACGACAGCGTATCGACCGTGGCTCCAATGATGTCCAGGTGGTTGGTGACGGCCTGCTCCATCTCTATCTGCACCTCGCGATTCTTCGGGTCAACATAGTCAAACTGTTTCTCACCACTGGCCCGTAGGTCGGTCTCCTGCTCTGTATAGAGGTATTCGTTCAGGTGGAACAACGTGCCCTCACGACTCAGGAAGAGCCGCAGGGCGTAGAGACCGGCATACTTGTAGTCGTGCTCCGTGTCGGTGGTGGCAAACTTATGCATCAGCGACGTCTTGATGAGCAGTAGCGAGCCGAAGTCGAAGTCATCGCGCAAAGAGCCTAACTGGTAGTCGATTGTTGGATGTCCAAACCTGTCCGCATACACCATGGCGGCTCCTGAGTCGCTGGCTACCTGCAGCATACGCTCCAGTGCCGAGGGGCCGAGCTGTATGGGTACGGCCTTGGTACAGAACAGCACGTAGTCGGCAGCCGCATTCTCAGCTATCCGCATCATGGTCTGCGTGCTCGTCATGTTCTCAACAACGAGCTGGCGGCAGTCGCTGATTGAACATTGAGGTCCCCCACTGGGGAGTTGGGGGGCTAGTAGGTAGATATGCTGTACGGTCTTGTTGTCGCGCAACTGGGCAACGGTCTTTGCCGTGTCCTCCATGTTGTTGCATGCTATGAAGCAGTCAATTTTCTGTCGCATCTATCTTGTTTTGTTTTTATAGGGCGCGAAATTACATATTTTATTTTATATAGCCAAGGATGTCACAAAAA
>JAEEGH010009372.1_pt1 | contig 22842 bp, 20 predicted proteins | sample 9134181 | NCBI WGS metagenome assembly JAEEGH01 (sample SAMN16246544, study PRJNA631951) | gut metagenome | biome: gut microbiome; feature: rumen; material: DP-attached | host: Bos | place: Iran: Karaj | collected 2018-10
AAGATGGGACCTGTAAAGGCTTACCGCTGGCTCTACATTCTTGCAGTTGCTATCGGACCATACTTCACTGTTAATGCAGTATTTACAATTGCTGATATCTTCAACGGATTGATGGCAATTCCTAACTGTATTGCACTTATCGTTCTTAGCGGAGTAGTTGCTAAAGAGACAAAGGCATACTTCGATAAGTATCCGACACTTTAATAAACTTCCTCGCCGTTCATATAAATCTTATTTCTACCATCAGTTTTGGCGAGGTATAGATTTTCATCGGCGATTTTAAGAGTCCTGTTGTAATCTTTGCAGAAGGAAGCAATTCCAGCTGAGATTGTAACAGGATTTCCTTTTACAATAAAATGCATCCTTACATCATTCATAACATGTTTGAATAATTCCAATGTTACGTTATCTGGAAGTCTGGAAAGAATTACGAATTCTTCTCCGCCATAACGGTAAAGTTCAAATTCATTCGAACAGTATTTTAATACGATATTAGAAAGCATTATTAAAGCTTCATCGCCAATCTGATGGCCATAGGTATCGTTTATATTCTTAAAAAAATCAATGTCATAAATAATGGCACAGCTAAAACCCTGCTCAGCACGATTGTCGAGTGAACGGCGGTTATAAAGTCCTGTTAAATCATCTCTTGAGGAAAGCTCTTTATAGCGTTTTTCGGATTCTTCAAGTTCTGCATTCTGTTGAATAAACTGTTTCGAAACAAGATAACAAACATAGAAAAGGAAGATATAAGTTGCAGTAAATGCGGCACTGGTTTGAAGCAGGCTAAGATTTGGCATGTTTGCTCTGCCGGGGAAATAAGGAGCTTTAAAGGTTAGAACAAAAAGCAGATTGTAATATATTAAGTTTGAAACAGGCAGTGCGTGGCTTAATTTATTGATAGGAACCGAAAAACCATAATAGATAGGAATAATCATCATGTAATATGGAAAGCCACATATAAAATTTCCGGTTGCAATGTACATTGCGGTGAAAGAAACAAAACCCGAAAAGGTGATGGCAACTGCATTAAATTTCGCATATCGTTTCTTTTTGAAGCATAAATAGTAAAAGATTCCAATAAGAATAAACGTACAAAAGAAACAAACTCCTGCTGAAATAATGAAATTTTCTGCTTTTGATACTTTAGTAAGTCCTGTAATTAAAGAAACTACAGAACCTCCAAAATTTGCAGATATTCCAAAATATCCCAAAATTAATGCGAGTTGCTTGGAAAAAGTTGAATCTCTCATAGTCTGTTAATAGTATTTATATCTCGCGGACTCCATCTCCGCTTGAACAGGCAAAGAATCCTCCTTCGTAGCCTACCACTTTACTGTAGCCTGCCTGTACATTTTTTATAAAATCTTCTGTACAGTCTTTATGAACGAGTGCTATTGCACACCCACCAAAACCGGCTCCTGTCATACGGGCTCCGATACAACCAGGTTGTTTGCTGGCTACTTCAACGAGAGTGTCCAGCTCAATACCTGTAACCTCGTAGTCATCGCGAAGCGAGTTGTGTGATTCATAGAGCAATTGACCGAGTTCTTCCAGCTTGTCGGCGCGGAGCGCTGCAACGGCGCGGAGTACTCTGTCGTTTTCTGTAACGCAGTGGCGTACGCGGCGGTAAATTACTTCATCTTTAATAGCTGAGCCTGCAGTTGCAAAAACGTCTGGTTTAATACTGCAGAGGTCTGGTACATTAAGCCCTGCAGCCTGTAATGCGGCAAGTCCTTCTTCGCACTGAGAGCGTCTTTCGTTGTATTTTGAATCAGCAAGTTTACGCTGCTTCTTTGTGTTCATGACAACAAAGCGATAGTCTCCAAGATTAAGAGGAACATATTCATGTTCAATTTTTGCACAATCAAGAAGTTCTGCTGTATCTTTTTTTCCTGTTGCGATGATGTACTGATCCATAATTCCGCAGTTTACATTCATAAATTCATGTTCACTCTGCTGACCCATGAGTGCAATGTCTTTACGGTTGATATTGAATCCGAATGTTTCACTTACAGCCCAGGCAAATCCGCATTCAAGAGCAGATGAAGATGAAATTCCACCTGCACTAGGAACATTACTTGCAACAAGAACTTCAAAACCACAAGGGAAGGTAAGTCCGCGTTTTTTCATGCAGCTTAAGATTCCGTTCAAAAAGTTTGCGTAGTCATTTGCCTTATCAAATTTAAAATCATCATTAACATCAAAAGTATAAGTTCCTGGGAAAAATAAATCATTATAGATGATTTTTGTGTCTGTACGTTTGCGGATAGCACAGTAAAGATAACGGTCGATGGCGGCCGGGAATACAAAGCCTCCGTTGTAATCAATGTGTTCACCAATTATATTGATGCGGGCAGGAGAAGCGAACATACGGATTTCTTCATTAGTATCGCGTCCAGCTTCTGCAGCCTGATACACTTCAATAAAATTCTCTTTTAAAAGTTCTGGTGTTACATCAAATTTCTCTTTCATATTAACAGATAACCTTTCCTTCTTTGTTCTTGATTCTTACTATATAGTCTTCCAATGAATTCAGCGGGGTATCAAACTCCATTCCGCCGACTGCCATTGTGCCTTCAGTTTTTTTTTCCTGTGCAAAAGCAATGTTGTGAATATCTGAACCGCTGGTCATAGGGAAATCGTAGGTTTTTGCATAGGCAAGAGCCAGCACGTTCTGATCCGGAGTATTTCCGCCGTTGTAGACTTCAACTCCGTGAATCTCGCGCGGATGAATGTGAATTGCATTGATATAGCCGCGGAGTCTGAATGGATGTGCCTGAATCATAAGACCGCCTTCGCGGTTTACAGCATCAAAAAGTTCGCGGTGATTCATTGTTTCAATTTCCGGATGATCAAAAAGCCAGTTTTTATCCAGTCCGTAAATCAGATAGTCATCTCCGGAAAAAGTCTGCTCAATTCCAAAGAAAACCTTGAAATTACCGCCGTCGGCAGCATTTTGTCTCTTTGCTTCAGCGAGAGCATTTTCGTAGCCGGCACAATACTGTTCAATTCTTGTATGCCAGTCCAGTTCAAAAGAAACTGCTGTATTTCCACCGAAAAAGTGGTCGGTAACAAAAATACCATCATAGCCCAGTTTCTTATAAACTGAAATATATTCTGCACCTTTGGAAGAACCACAGGCGCTTGCTTCACTTGTATGGAGATGAGTTTCATATTTAAATGTTTTCATAATACTGTTAAGTATAAATGTTTTGTTAGGAAATATCAAACGCTTAGGTCATAATAAGTCTATAATATGTCTGGATTAAGTTTTCAGAATGCCTATTTCCCCTCATCATTCTTTTTGATATTATTATCTTATGGACAAAACAGTTTATATTATTGGACATAGAAATCCTGATACCGATGCTGTAGTTTCGGCTGTCGGTTATGCAACTCTGAAAAATCTCCTGGGCTATTCTGAATATAAGGCTGCCCGTGCCGGTCACTTGAATCCTCAGACCGCATATATATTTGAAAAATTCGGCATTCAGCGTCCTGAATATCTTCCTGACCTTGTTCCAAAGGTAAAGTATTTTATGCAGGATAAGGTTGAAACTGTTACTGCTGATGTTTCTGTCTGGGAAGCAATTGCACGTATGGAAAAAACTGAAACCCGTGTATTGCCGGTTGTTGATGGAGAAGGCCGTTATCAGTCACTTCTGCATTATTCTGGTTTTGCAAAAGGTGTTCTTACAATTCTTAATCCGGAAAAGAAACATCGTTTTTCTACAAGCATCAGTTTGATTCAGAAAACTTTAAACGCACAGCCGATTTATATTTCAGGTGATGCAGATAAAAACTTCAATGCTTCAATTCACGTTGGATCTTCTTCTACAGAAAGTTTTGAAAAACGTCTTGAAGCGCATGCCAGTGAAGACATTGTTGTTATTTCTTCTGACCGCGAAGACATCCAGCGCATCTGTATTGAGCATAAGGTTAAGCTGCTTATCACAACTTCAAACTGTGTAATTGATAAAAAGCTCCGCGAACTTGCAGAAGCAAACGGTGTTTCTGTAATTGTGAGCCCTTATTCAACATCTCCAACTTCCATGCTCATTGCTTACTCTATGCCTGTTTCTGCTATGGGTGATAAGGAGATTATTACTGTTCATGCAAATGATACAATTTCTAAGATTAAGGAAATTCTGAAAAATGCTCACTGTAAGTATCTTCCTGTTGTTGATGATGAAAATAAAGTTATAGGAATGATTTCTGAACACGATTTGATGAAGGAACCGAATGTAGAAGTTATTCTTGTAGACCATAATGAAATCACGCAGGCGGTTGAAGGCATTGAGCATTATAAGATTCAGGAAGTAATTGACCATCATCGTATCGGTTCAATTCCGACTAAAAATCCAATTACTTTTATTAACCGTCCGGTTGGTTCTACTTCAACACAGATTGCAGGACTTTATAAAGAATACAGAATCCCTATTCCTAAAGATGTGGCTTCTCTGCTGCTGTGTGGTATTTTGTCTGATACTTTGATTTTGCAGTCGGCTACTGTAACAGATACAGACCGCGATATGGCAGAATATCTTTCAAGCATTACAGACCTCGACATTAAGGAACTTGGAAACGAGATTCTTATGGCAGGAAGTAAGGTTGGCGGAAGACCTGCCGGAGAAATTATCCATCAGGATATGAAAGAATATTCAGAGGGTAAACTTACATATACTGCAAGTCAGATTGAAGTTGGAAACCCTCAGGAAATTTTGGACCGTAAGGCTGAGTTTATGGAAGAGCTCGCGGTTGAACGTCGTGCAAACAAAGGCCTTTTTGCGTGTCTGCTTGTTACTGATATTACGAAATTGTCGAGTGTACTTTTGATTGACTGTGATCCAAAGTTCGTTCAGTTTATTACATTCCCGAAACTGGACGACGGTGTTTATTACCTGCAGGATGTGGTTAGCCGTAAAAAGCAGCTTATTCCTTTAATCACTGAGCAGGTTTTGAACTACAGCGCATAGTCTTTTATATACTGTTCTATCGGAAGTTCGGCGCCGTTATGATGGACGTAAAGTTCTTTTTGAATAATGGAGCCGTTCTTTCCGATGTATAATTCAAGCACCGGTTCGAGTGCATTAAAATCATTGTTATTCATGGAATCTACAATCAGAGCATATTCTTCCTGCAGATAGTATGCATCTGCTGTTTTCTGTATATTCGCAAGCTTAAAGCCGGTTTTGTTTTCTGCATCCTTAATATCATCATCATTCAGATTAAGCTGTACGTAGCGGCCTTTGAGCGGATGGAACGGATCGTACGCAGTACAGCGGACTCTTACAATTGTATCATTCTTTTTTGCATAGCTTCTGACAGCGGCGGCTTTTATAAACATAACGGCAATTACCGAAAGCTGAAAAACAATCAGAATTGAAAGTGCGATAATCTTTTTTCTATTCATTTTTTTCTCTCCTTTTTGTCATCAGGATATTCATAATCAGAAGAATTGCTCCCATAGAAATTAAAGTGATTCCCTGTACACTAAGTCCATATCCTGATGAGAAGAATCTTATCATCAGCATGAGGCCGAAATATACTGTACTGAGGTTTGCTGTCTTGAGCGAATTATTTTTATAGGCAAGATAAAAGTAATAAACACAGAAAAGCAGAACTAGTGGGAAAGTGAGCAGTACGGAAAATTTATCATCCATAAAGGTGAGGCTTATTACAAGTGCTGGAGTGAGAAAAACAGCCGGGTTAAACAGATGTCGATTTCTGATTAACTGAATCAGATAGTAAATGGCAGTGGCTCCCATAATAATCATGCAGCTGATGATAAAGAAATTTTTTGCAATATGATTATGATTTTCCTCGCAGGCATTCCGTAGAGAAGTTTCATAAAAGAGTACGATGCCTGTTGTGATTGTATAAATTACTTTTGCAGGAGAACTGTTTTTTGTCTGTGCAAAATAGTGAATGACTGCGGCTGTTATAGAGATTAAGAAAAAGACTCCAGCTGCAATATTTGTTCCGTCTGTGTTTAGATAAGAGACAAAGAAGTATATTAGAGAAATTGCAGGATAGTACAGATATTCATTTTTCCTGAACAACAGAATAAAAATACAGGCTGCAATAAGATTCAAAATTATCAGGATTTCAGAAATCAACTGTATTGGTTCAGCTTTGCACATGAATGCGATGGCAAAAATTACAGTTGCGAAAATAAGGTTTATGATGATATCCAGATTTTGCAGGAACAGTTTGAGATTTTTCTTTGCCAGAATAATGTAAAGTGTGAGACCGAAAATGGCAGCCGGTGTGAAACAGATTAAAATGTATGTTTCAATTCCAGTATTGTCGAAGAGAATTGATTCTGGATATCTTGCAAGAATTGTTGTTCCAAGAAGGAAGACGGCGGATACAATTCGTGTAATCGATAAAATCTGTTTACTGGTATCGTTCAGCTTGAAGTCTTCTCTCCATAGGAAAACTCCTGAAGTGAAGAGAATTATTGAACTTATCAGATAGAGGATGGTTGTTGAGAACTCATGTGATATAAATGAAATCACAAAATAAAGAACTGCAGAAAGTGCATAGAAGGCATATTCGTAACGACCGGATCTGATTATGTAAACGCATGAAGTTATGAGATTTATGGCAATCATAAATTCCAGAATCAGCAGTATGATTTTTTCATCACAAAGATAAGCTACAGAAAGTATAACTGCGGTCACCAGAGTATTTACGATGATGTCGATGTTCAACAGGAATTCTTTGAAATTCTTTTTTGCAAAGAGACCGCACATAAGAAGTCCGAAAACTGCAACAGGTGCAAATCCAAAGAGAATGAAATGATCAAGACCTTCATTCTTATATAGAATTGACCCGGTGTTACGGGCAAGAAGAATTGTGGAAAACAGAATTATTACAGCAGCAACTCTTACAAGAATAAGGCAGTTTTTTGTCTCTGCTGTTGTGTTGAAATTGTTTTTCCACAGGAAACTTCCGGTTGCAAAAATCAGGATTAAACACAGAAGATACAGAATCGAAGTTCCGTGTTCTGGATTCATAAGTGACAAAACAAAGAATGCTATGGAAAGTCCGGTATTTAGCAGCAATTTATAATCTTGTTTTTTGATTGCGATGGTCGAATAATACATGAAGTTCAGGACCGCAAAAATTCTGATTATTAAATCAATGGCGGTTTTATCTGCCTCGTTTGCGGCTGCAATGGAAACTACACCAAAAATCAGATTGATGATTATATCAAGATTTTTGAGGAAGCTTTTCAGATTTTTCTTTGCATATAAAACGAAAAGTGTAGTTCCTGCAATTGCGGCTGGAGTGTAAGCGAAGAAACCGATAAGCGGTGCTTTTGAAAGTTTATAGAAATTTGAATCCGGAACAAGGCTCATGAATGCGGGAATAAAAAACAGTATTGCTGAGAGAACCCGCGTTGTAATCAGAGTAACTGAAGTTTCGTCTGTGTCCGAAAAATCATTTTTCCAAAGAATAACTGCGATTGTGAAAATTGTAATAATTGTAAACGAATAATACAGAGAAACTGAAAGTTCATTTATTTTTAATAACTGGAGGATAAGGAATGCCAGAAAAAAACAGCTGAGTTTATGTTTCTTTTTTGAATACAGTACAAACATTGTCATTGTATACAGAACCATCAGGGTGAAAGGAGAGATAAGGATTCTGTACCACTCGGAAAGCGGGGCTGTTAATAAAATCTCGGTTTGTTTTGGGAACAGAGCGTTCAGGCCGAGAATAAATGGAATCAGATAGACCAGATTTTCAAAATTCAGTTTTTCGTTATTTCTGATTTTCTTTATAAACGGAATGACAACTCCCTGCACATAAAAGCCCGTAGAAATTAATCCGATTATTCCAAGTTCAATGCTTTTTATAGCGATTACATATTTTTTGTCCGTAAGGCGATAACCCGTGATGTGAAAAGTTGAGACGTAAATTGATATAATGGAAGCTAAAGCAATGATTATTATTCCCATGTAAGAATACGGAACTTCTGAGTCTTTTTTCTGAAGTAAAATGTAGCCGATTGAAGCGTATGAGAAAACTAAAATCATGTTCCTTATATTTCCGTTGATGAACATATGGTTGACGCGGATAACATAAAATACAAAGCCTAGAATTAAAAGCGGAATGACTTTTTTCTTTGATTTTCTTGCGGCAAAGTATAAGGTAACTAAAAGAGGATACAGTAGTATTGCAGAAGTGCTGTCCATACTAATACAACCAAAAATCAGGATAAACAGCATAGAAAGATAGAAGGTTGTATATGCGGAAAAAAGTAATGTTATGATTATGGTAGAAAGAGTCCACACAAACATAAAGGATGAACTGTCCCCCGGAAACTTAAATATCTGGGAAACAAAGGCAACCATTGAACCGAATAAAAGCGCCCAGAACAGAGAGTAACTTTCGCGGACTTTTAAGACTGAGGCTTTTCCGGTTTTCAGAAGAATTATTCCTGCAATTTGTGCTCCGACTAAAAGAAGAATTGCCGTTACAGCTTTTGCCATACGTGGAATTGCAGCCCAGTTGTAGGCAATAAGTGAGATGATTCCAAAGGAAATTAAAACACTTGCAATTATTGTAAGGATTACAGAAACAGACAGTTTTGATATTTTCTTTGCACGAGCTGGGGCTGGGGAATGAACTGGCGCAGTAACTTGCTCTGATTTTTTTGATGGTGTTTGAATGGTGGTAAGTTCTGAAAATGCAGGATCAAGATTTTGTGGAGGTGCGGCCTCTGTTTTAGGGGCAGGTGGTTTTTCGAGTTCTGCCAGTTTATTGATATAATATTCATTCAGACTGTGCGCAACCTGAGCCGAAATGATTCCTTTCTCAGTAAGAATGGGAATCTCTTTGATGAACCATTTTATAAACTTTTCTTCCATATAAAAAATTATAGCACATAGAATTGCTGTCGTATACATATTCCAATTCACGTGCAAACTCGATATAATCTGTCTATGTCACGTGAAAAGATTGTTGTATTAGATTTTGGTTCGCAGTATGCGCATTTGATTGCTAAGCGTTTCCGTATGCTTGGCTACTATTCTGAAATTGCCCTTCCTTCTGCTGGTCTTGAGGCCTTCGAGAATGCGAAGGGTATTGTTTTTTCCGGAGGTCCTTCTTCAGTTTATGATGAAAAAATCCCGGAATTCAATTCTGAAATCTTAAATCTTGATATTCCTGTTCTTGGACTTTGCTACGGTCACTACATTGTTCAGCTTGGCTATAACGGAAAAGTTGGAAAAGGTGAAGTTGGCGAGTTCGGTTTTGCTACTCTTCGTTTTGCAGACGGTGTTGGTGGAGCTGACAGCAAGTGTCCGCTTTTCAAAGGCATTGAAGGTGAACAGCAGGTTTGGATGAGCCATCAGGATACAGTTTTCCAGATGGGTGATGGTTTTGAAATGGTCGGTAACACAAAGGACTGTCCTTTTGCCGCAACTCAGAATCTTGCTAAAAAGCGTTTTTCACTTCAGTTCCACTGTGAAGTAAAAGATACTCCTTGTGGAAATCAGATTTTCCAGAACTTTGCAGATTTCTGTGGCATGCAGAAAAACTGGGATCAGGACACAGTATTAAATATCATTCTTGAAAATATTAAAAAGGATGCAGACGGACGTAACGTTCTACTCTTCCTCAGCGGTGGCGTAGACTCAACAATCACCTTTGCTCTTTTGAATAAAGCTCTCGGTCAGGACCGTGTTCTTGGTCTCCATATTGATAACGGCTTTATGCGCAAGAACGAAAGCCATAACGTTGCAGAAGCTTACCGCAAATTCGGCTTTACAAACTTCATCGTAGAAGATGCTTCGGAAAGCTTCCTTAAGGCAATTGCCGGTCTTACAGATCCTCAGAAAAAGCGAATGGCTGTTGGTGAAAACTTTATTACAGTTCGTAACGAAGTCACAGCCCGCCAGAATCTTGATGACAGCTGGCTTCTCGCTCAGGGAACACTCTATCCGGATATTATTGAATCGGGTGGAACAAAGAACTCTCATACAATCAAAACTCATCATAACCGCGTTGCTGGTATTCAGGAACTTATTGCTAAGGGACTGATTATTGAGCCTATCCGCGATCTTTATAAAGATGAAGTTCGCGCAATCGGTAAGAAGCTTGGACTTTCTGATGAACTTGTTATGCGTCATCCATTCCCGGGTCCTGGACTTTCTATCAACGTGCTTTGTAATGATGGCAAGCCGGATGCAAAGAATGAAGAAGAACTTCCTCTCGCACAGAAAGAACTTGATGAAATTAAGTTAGATATGTTCTGTGAAAAATGTACTGCAGGTTTGAAGCGAAGTGTGCTTCCTGTTCGCTCTGTAGGTGTTCAGGGAGATTTCAGAACTTATCGTTTCCCAGCACTTTTGACATTTTCTGATGAAGGAAACGGTTTCTACCACTTCCCTGATAAGCGCGAAAAAATCGAAGCATGTTCTTCAACAATCACAAATGCTGCAAAATATATTAACCGCACTTGTATTAAGTTGTATCAGAAGCCAGGTATTGCAGACAGCGACCTGAAGATTCAGGAAGGCTACTGTGACCGCCGCCGTCTCGACCAGCTCCGTGAAGTAGACAACATTGTTCTTACAGAACTCCACAAGAGTGGCTGGTATGACAAAATCTTCCAGCACCTCACAATCGACCTGCCATACGCAAGCAGCGCAGACCATGCAACTTTTGTACTGCGTCCTGTAATTTCAGAAGACGTTATGACAGCCCGCTTTGCAATGCTGCCAAAAGATTTGCTTGAAACAATCGTTCACAAAATTGCAGAACTGCCATTTGTAGACGCCCTTTACTTTGACGCTACAAATAAGCCGCCTGCAACTTTTGGATGGGAATAAACTAAAGAAGAGTTTTTATACACTCTTCAACCTTAGACATATCGGCTGTAGGCTCGAATCTTGCGACTACTTCACCTTCGCGGTTGATAATAAACTTTGTAAAGTTCCATTTAATGTCCGGTTTTTTAGCCCAGTCTGGATCAGCAGCAGAGAACATCTTTTCAAGGAGTTCTTTGTACTCATGCTGTTCAAAACCTTCAAAGCCTTTCTGAGATTTGAGGTATGTGAACAGTGGAAGTTCATTTGCTCCATTTACATCGGCTTTCTTCATTTGAGGGAAAGTTGTGTTGTAGTGGAGTGTACAGAACTCATGGATCTCGCTGTCTGTTCCAGGTGCCTGATTTCCAAACTGATTGCATGGAATATCAACAATCTCAAGACCTTTTTCATGATAGTCTTTGTAGAGCTTTTCAATTGGAGCATACTGAGGAGTAAAACCGCAGCCTGTTGCTGTGTTTACAACGAGAATTACCTTTCCTTTATAATCAGAAAGTTTTAATGTATCACCTGTTCCTGTAGTTAATTCGTAATCGTAAATCATTTTATTCCTTCCTTATTTATAGTTTCTTGCAAACTCTGCTGCTGCACGTAAATCATTTTCATCTGGCTTACCTTTATGAAGTCCTTTGAATTCTCCCTTACAGTGGAATTCATTTTCGTCCATTGGAATGCCAACCTTATCTGCTTCGGCCTTTACCTTTTTGTAAGTAGAATTAAGTAAAGCGGCTGAACCAAAATTAACAATCTTTCCAACCTTGTCTTTTGAAAGAGAGGCTACAAAACTGCGTACTTCCGGATCAATTGAAAAAGCATAATAAGAGTTTCCAAGGAAAAGAATATCAACTGGTTCAGAGATAGGCTCAGTTATTGGTAAAGCTTCAACGCCAAGTTCTTTTGCAACAGCGTCTGCAAGACGCTTTGTATTTCCTGTCTTTGTATAGAATCGGACAGCGTATTTCATGTCATATAACTCCTTTAATGATCGATTTGATACAATTATATTGTGTAAAATATATATTGTCAAGTTTGAGGGGATGAAAAATTAAATTCTAACAAAAAACTATATTTTAAACTCTTGCACAGATTTTCAAAAAAATATAATATCATGGCCACGGGAGCTGAACGTAGATTCGGCTGAGAGGGAACTTCCTGGTTCCGACCGCACCTGATCCAGATAATGCTGGCGTAGGAACGATAATATCATTTTATTTTCGCTTTCAGATTACGTCCGCATTTTCGGGACGTATTTTTTTTTCTCTAAGGAGTTTTCTATGAAAGCGAGTGTAGCTATTCAGGTTTTACCAAAGGCAGATTCAGATGAAGAAGTTTGCAGAATTGTTGATGAAGTAATTGCCTACATCAAAAGCACTGGTCTTAACTATTTTGTTGGACCTTGTGAAACTGCAATAGAAGGTGATGACTATAATCAGCTTATGGAAATTGTAAAGAATTGTCAGCTTGTGGCTATAAAGGCCGGAGCCCCTTCTGTAAGCGCTTATGTAAAAATCGGTTACCGTCCAAACGGTGAAGTTCTTTCAATCGAAAAAAAGACAAAGAAATTCCATGAAAACTAATCAGTTTAAGTACAAGGCTGCGCCTTTTGTATTTATCTTTCTGATTCTCATAATCTGGCAGCTTTTGAGTGTATCCGGATTTATCCCTGGCTTTATGCTTCCGTCTCCAGTAAAGGTTGTAAAGGCATTCTGTAAGGATTTTCCACTTCTGATTTATCATCTTGAAGTAACACTCTTAGAAGCTTTTGCCGGAATATTTGTAAGCATAATTTTTTCTTTTGTTTTTGCAATTGTGATGGACAGGTTTACTTTTATTCACAGGGCAGTATATCCGGTGCTGATTGTGAGCCAGACTATCCCGACAATTGCAATTGCTCCACTTCTGATTTTATGGTTCGGCTATGGAATGTCATCAAAAGTAATTCTGATTGTGCTTACCTGTTTCTTTCCGATTACTGTTAGTTTACTGACAGGTTTTGCTTCTGTAGATAAAGATATGATTAGACTCATGGAATCTATGGGTGCAACTAAAAATCAGATTATGAAATATGCGAAGCTTCCTTCGAGTGTGAAAAGTCTTTTTTCAGGACTCAGGATTTCAATTTCCTATTCCATAATCGGTGCTGTAATTTCTGAATGGCTCGGCGGAATGCGCGGGCTTGGTGTGTATATGACACGCGTTAAAAAATCGTATTCCTACGACAAGCTTTTTGCAGTTATCTTTTTGATTTCGGCATTGAGTCTTGGTCTGATAAAACTTATTTCTTTGTTAGAAAAGAGGATTTGTAAATATGAAAAATAATTTTAAAAGTATTTTGATGATGACAATTTTTGCTGCCAGTATGTTCGCCGGCTGTAAAAAAGCAGATGCAAAAAAGATTACCTTTGTTCTGGACTGGACTCCAAATACAAATCATACAGGTCTTTATGTTGCTCAGGAAAAAGGATATTTTGCAGAAGAAGGTCTTTATGTAGATATCGTGCAGCCTTCAGAAGATGGTGCAACAATGATGGTTGCTTCCGGCCGTGCACAGTTTGGAGTTGGCTTTCAGGATTCAATTGCTCCTTCTATGCTTAATGATGAAAAACTTCCGGTAACAGCAGTTGCCGCTTTACTTCAGCATAATACTTCTGGTCTTATTTCTCTTAAGAAAACTGGAATTGACAGACCAAAAAATCTGGAAGGAAAAAAATATGCAACCTGGGATTCTCCAATCGAACATGCTACAATCCGAAAAATTGTTGAGCAGGATGGCGGAGATTTTTCAAAAATTAAACTGATTCCTTCTACAGTTTATGATGTTGTAACTGCACTTAATACAGAAATTGATTGTGTATGGATTTATTATGCATGGGATGGTGTAAAACTTGAACTTGAAGGTATAGATGCAAATTATCTGGATTTCAGAAAGATTGATGATACTTTTGATTATTACACACCTATGTTCATTTCAAATACAGACTTCCTTGAAAAAGACAGCGTAACTGCAAAAAAGTTCCTTAAGGCTCTGAGACGTGGTTATGAATTTGCTGTAGATAATCCAGATGAAGCTGCAGAGATTCTCTGTAAGGCTGCGCCTGAACTCGACCGCGACCTTGTATATGCAAGCCAGAGATGGATTTCTAAAGAGTACAAAGCTGAAGTTGAGCCATGGGGCTATATCAATCCTGAAAGATGGAACCGTTTCTTCCGCTGGCTTAATGAGACAGGGCTTCTCGATGGCACACTGCCGGAAAATACCGGTTTTACAAATGATTATCTGAACTAAGGGAGTTCCAGGTGGAAGATTCGTTATTAAAAATTGAGGCTATAAATAAAAGCTTTGGTGAACGACAGGTTTTAAAAAATATAAACTTTTCTCTTAAGAAAGGAGAATTTGTTTCACTTGTTGGAGTCAGCGGAAGCGGCAAATCAACCTTGCTTAACATAATAGCAGGACTCGAAAAACCTGATAACGGCAGTATGTATCTTGAAGGATGCAGCATTACAAATCAGAAGGGAAAAGTAAGCTATATGTTTCAGAAAGATCTGCTTTTTCCGTATTATACAATTTTAGATAATGTAATTCTTCCACTTGTAATTCAGGGAACTGAAAAAGGTGAAGCGAAAAAACTTGCAGAGCCTTTGTTCAAGCAATTTGGATTAGAAGGTACACAGACTCAGTATCCGTCCGAGCTTTCCGGTGGAATGAGACAGCGTGCCGCCTTTTTAAGAACTTATCTTAATTCAAAAAAAGTGATGCTTTTAGATGAACCGTTCAGCGCCCTTGATATGATTACAAAAAATCATATGCATGAATGGTATCTGCAGACTGTACGAAAACTTGGCCTTACAACACTTTTAATTACTCATGATATAGAAGAAGCAATTTTACTTTCTGACAGGATTTTGATAATGAATAATGTTAATGATTCTGAAGAGACAAATATTATTGCGGAACTGATGGTGGAAAGCGAGCGCCCGCGTACAATGGAATTCTGCTTCACCGAGCAGTTTGCCCGAATGAAGCAGAAAATTTACAATATGCTTTAATTTATATTATTTGCATTTATGACCGGATGCGATTTCGAAATTGTATTTTACAATTCCCAAATCAATCTGAGTCATTGGACCGCCTTTTGTTGTGATTACAGGTTCTCCATCAGAAAGTGTAATTCTGAACTTCTGCTGATTAAGTGCAGTAGGAGCGAGGAGTGCAGCTTCCAGTCCTTCCTTGAACCAGTCTGGCTGTGCTGATTCAGGAACCTTACAAAGTTTTTCTACAGGCTTAGATTTATGAACGGAACCGTTATTTTCTCCGTAACCAAGAGAAATAACACAAATGATTTTTTCACCAGCAGCAATGTCTGCCTTACATTTTCCCTTACCATAAGTTCCGGCAACCCAGCAGGTATTCAAGCCGAGCATCTGTGCTTCAAGAACAAGCTTCTGTCCGTAATAGCCTATAAGTTCATCACGGTTTGCCATGTCTTTTTTAGCAACCATTGCAAAATAATTATTTGCTTTGCTGAACTTACCATAATGAGCAAGGAAGGTGTTGAAACAGTCTGGATCATTACAGATCAACTGAATATTCAAACCACTGGCTTCATTGCATTCTTTTACCAGAGCTTCAAGACGTTCTTTGTCTTCTGCTTTTAATGGTAAATCCTTGTACTGTCTTACAGAATGTCTCTCTCTGATTGCCTGCTTAATGTCCATATGACTACTCCTTATTTTTTTAATATTTCATAAAAATTGTATTTTGTGAAATATATGATGTCAACAAAATTATTGCACAAGTAACTTTAAATTACGTAAATTTATGACAAATGTCACACCTTATTTGTATTCATTTGTTGAAAAATAAGGTAAAATCTTCCATTGGTTTACCAAACCTTTAAAAATACTTTGTTAAAAAGGAGTTATTATGAAAAAATTACAAAAACTTTCAGCAGTAATTTCTACATTGCTGCTTATGGTAAATGTTTTGCTTTTTACAAGTTGTGATCAGCTTCTGGGCAAAGCTAAAGATACCATTGATGATATTGAAAAAGAAATCATTGATGAAGCTTTGGCTAAAATGGGAGATGATTTTATTCCATCTGTTATCGAAGCAGATACAGACTCAATTAACCTTCCAAAATCAATTCCAGATTATGAGGCCGTAAAACTTTCATGGTCATCTTCTGATACAGACATTATCGATGTAGCTACTGGAAAAGTTACTCATAAAGAGGGAAAATCTGTAGACGAAGTAACATTGACTGCAACTTTGTCTTATGAAGGAAAAACAAGAACTAAGGCTTATAATGTAGAAGTTAAACAGAAAACACCAGATATTCTTGCTAAAGCTTATGCTGCAATGGTAGATGATCTTATTCCAACACTGGTAACTGGTGAATCTATTACTCTTCCAAAAACTGTTCCAGGATATTCGGATGTAACAATTACATGGACTTCTTCTGATGATTCAATTATTAAGGCATCTACAGGCGCCGTTACACATCAGGCAGGAACTGGGGACGATGAAGTAACACTTACTGCAACTTTGACCTATGAAGGAAAAACAAAAACTAAAGAGTATACAGTAAAGGTTCCTCAGGCAGATAAAGAACTTACTGATGAAGAGATTCTTGAAGCTGCAAAGAGTGAAGTGGTTATTAATTATACTGGTGAAAACTTTAGAGAAGAAGTTGCTATTCCAGAGACAATTACAGTTCATGGTAAAACTGTTGCTGTATCAGTTGCATTTGCAGCTGGCTCAGCTGGAGCATCATTTACTACTAACGGTAATAATGTTCTTATAGAAAAAGATCTCATAGAACAGACTGCAAAGCTTCATATATCTCTTTCCTATAATGGAGACTTCGTAACAAAAGAAGTTTCAATTGAAGTTCCTGCTATGACAGAGTTTATTCATGATGATTATTCTAATGGAATCAAAGAACATACGATAAAGATTACATTGGATTCAGAAACTAATACATTAAGATACGATAACATTTGGAAATCATATGGAGAATATGGTACACAATATTCATATGAATTACTTAAAAATCATAAGCTTAAGTTAACCACAACAAAAATAAAAAATAAATCTGATTGGGTAACATTAGATGCCATGGTTGAACAATCAGTTTCTAAGTATAGAGAAGTCGCAAAAATCTTTGATAACCCTCCTGCTACATATGCCGAATTATATGCTGTTCTTAAAGCTATTTATGGCGACATGTATATGTCTGAAGCAGAATTTTATGAAATGATGGCAGAAAATGCAGGTGCTTCTATGGATGATTCTGCAGAAAAACAGGCAATGATAATTAAGGCTTATATACAAAGTTATACTTCTTCAATGGGATTGTCTGAGGACCTTACAAAAGATGATCTTATCAATTGGGAAATCGAGCGAGCGTTACTTAGATATCCAAATGAAACTGTTTATTCATATATAATTTGGGATAAAAGTCAAGATTTGACAACTTATCCTAATGGAGCTTCGATTTTGATTACAGCAAAGTATGATAGTTCTAAGCCATGGTATAAACAGATTGGTTCTTTTTATGACGGAACTCATCAGGTGTCTAATTCCGATATTTACATTAATAATCAAGAATATAGTGGTAATTGGAATAGAACTTATACAAGCTTTACAGCTACATCAGGAGAGAGCCCGTTTAGCATTAATGTTACAGATAACAAAGATGGTACAGTAACTATTTCGGGTGGTATCCTCGAAAATCCTGTAGTATTAGAATTTTGGGGTTCATCATTTGATTTCTAAATAATTAATCAAGGTCAGGAGGCTGCCTTAAGCGCAGCCTCCTTTTTTTATATCCTGTTTTCAAGTGCTTTGTAATCTACTTTACCAATTTTTGTAAGAGGATATTTTTCTAAAATATAAATAATATCCGGGCTGTAAAAATCGCCAAGTTTTTCTTTGCAGAAGGATTTTACCTTATCTATCAAAAGAGAATGGCTTATTGTTTTATCAGCTGGAATAATAAATGCACAGACCTTTTGTTCGGTTTCTATTTGCTTAGGAACAAATACACACTGTTCAATGTCTTTGCATTTTGACAACTTGAGTTCAGCATCTGCACAGAAAATCTTTTTAATCATTCCATCGCACTGCCGTACAAAGAATCGTTTCATACGGCCATTAATATGAAGATATCCGTCACTGTCTACAAATCCCAGATCTCCGGTATGTATCCAGATCTTTCCGTCTTTATGCTGTCTGAGAACGTGGCGGGTTTCTTCTTCATTATTAATATAGCCCTTCATCATAGATGGTGTTTGAATACAGATTTCACCTTCTTCCTCATATTTGAGTTCTTCACCAGTTTCTAAATCAAAAGCAGCAACAATATTCTTTGCAAAAGGAATACCTACTGTACCCGCCTTATGAGTTTCAGGAATTCCACAGGTAACCTGTGCGCAGGCTTCACTTAATCCATAGCCATTATAAAAAGGTGCTTTTGACTTATTTTTTTTAAGATAGGCAGTAATCTGTTCTTCAATATGAACAGGAATGGTATCTCCTCCACTTGCAGGAATGACAAAAAAAGAAAGGTCTAGTTTTTTATTTGATCGAGCCAGTTCCTTCCATGAATTAGGAATACTGAAAATCATATTTGGCTTCAATTTAATCAGTTTCTCTAAGGTGTCGGTCAGTGGTAATCTGATAAGAACTTTCATTCCAATCATCAAAGGTGTATGTAACCCGCTTGCAAGACCATATGCAATAAACAACGGAAGAACTTCTGCCCAGATATGTTCCCTTTTCATTTCAAGAGGAGAGTGCATATTCTGCCAGGCAACTGAAACTATATTATAATTGGAGAGTTCAACAGCTTTAGAACCTCCTGTTGTGCCACCTGTGTATAGAATAACTGCAGTATCAGTTGCAGAACCACAAATCTGGTATTTGGCTTTTTTAGCGAGAAAAACTTTCCAGGTGATAAAGTGTTCATCTGATACCAGAGGTATTGTTTTTACTTTTTTTAGAATTGCAGCACCGATTTTTGTAGACAGGGACATAGAAGATTTTAAATTTGCAACAATTACCTTCTGAATGTTTGTTTTGCTGATTATTGACAAAATCTTTTGTTGAAAAACATCCAGTGTGAATAAATAGTTTGACTTACAAAGGGCAATGTTATGAACCAGTTCTTCATCGGGAGATACAGGACAGAGCATGTTTGCAATTGCGCCAATCATATTAAGAGCATAAATAAGATAAATTGTCTCTGGTGTATTAAGCATACAGATTGCTACTGTATCGCCCTGTTTGATACCCAGCGCACTAAGCGATGCAGCTGTACTTTCGATATTTGATAATAAATTATGGTAAGTGATTTTTGTACCATAAAACTCCAAAGCAATGTTATCTGGATAATTTTCATTTCTTTGTTTTATGGATTCATATAAAGTGCATTCTGGAATTTCAGCTTCAATTGCTGATTTACTGTAATATTGCTGCCATGGCTTATCTATAGATGCATAACCTGTCTGTGACTTTTTATTCATAATTAATTTTACCACTTATCTTTAAATAATGCCACTTATCTTTTAAAAACACACAGATAACCAGATGCAGTATATACTCCGAATCATAAAAACCTTGCAAAGTCTGCCCCATGTTTTACAATGGAGGCTAGAGTTTGTAAGCATTAAAATCATAAGGAGGCTTTAGTGCAGACACAAATCAGAATTGAAAAATGTGAAAGACCTTTCTGCGTGATTCATACGTCTGAAGAAACTGAAGGAATCAAAACTATTGTCGAAAAAATCAGCATGATGGATGAAAGCGGGCAGAAGGCGGTGATTACCGGCTGGGACGGGGATTACTGTATTCAGGTTAAACAGCAGAACATTCTTCGAGTCTACAGTCTGGATAAAAAGGTTTATCTGGAATGTGAAGGCGAAGAGGAGCCGCTGCTTTTGAAACTGAGATTGTATGAGTTTGAAGAGCTTGCAGGACGCTGTGGCTGGACAGATTTTATACGAATTTCGAACACGGATATTGTGAATCTTTCAAAAGTGGAGAAGTTTGATATGTCTCTTTCCGGAGTGGTAAAAGTTAATTACGGCAACGGAAGATTTGCAATAGTTTCAAGAAGATATATGAACAAAATTAAGAGTCAGATTTTGATGACTCGTAAATAGGAGATTTATTATGACAAAGAATGAAATAAAGAAGGCTGTGGCAAAAAGAACTGCTTTGGGATTTATGATTGGTGTGTTTATCGGACAGACAATTCTGATACTCGAATCACTTGGTATGCGTGATGGAAATTTTTATCCGTTTACAACAGGCCTGTATGAGCTTGCTGGTACAAAAATTGGCGCCGTAATAATCCAGTATTTTATTACAGGACTTATGGGCTCTATGTTTGCCGGTACATCGGTAATTTTTGAACTTGATGACTGGAGTCTGCTCCGTCAGACAGCAACACATTTTATTTTTACTTCAATACTAATGTACATTGCAGGTTTTATTTCCGGCTGGTTCCCACATACTGTAACAAGCACAATTATCTGGTTTGTTGTGTTTATCGTAATCTACATAATATTCTGGACAAGCTTTACACTGTACTACAAAAATAAGGTAAAAAAGATAAACGAGGCTTTGTAATTAGCTTATAAAACCGAAAAATAAAGGACTGCTAAAAGGCAGTCCTTTATGCTATAATGCCGGTATGGAAGTTAAGATCAGAATTGCAAAAAAGGATGATGCGGAATATTTGCTGGAGATTTATTCATATTATGTTGCGAATACTGCTGTTTCTTTTGAATATGAAGTTCCCTCTGTTCAGGAGTTTGAAAGACGTATTTGTACAATACTCGAGAATTATCCGTATCTGGTTGCAGAAGTTGATGGAAAGATTGCAGGTTATGCTTATGCCAGTCGTTTTGGGGCACGGGCTGCATTTGACTGGTCAATAGAAACTTCTATTTATATTGGTTTGAATTATCATAGACTTGGGCTTGGAAAACTTCTTTATGAAGAACTTGAAAGTATCCTTGCTTCACAAAATATCACAAATCTATATGCAAGAATTGCTGATCCGGCAGAAGATAATGATGAACATCTGAGTCGCGATAGTCAGCATTTTCATGAAGCACAAGGTTATAAACTGGTTGGAAAAATGAATCGCTGCGGCTACAAATTTGACCGCTGGTATAATTTAATTTATATGGAAAAAACAATTACTGAGCATAAACAGACACAGGCTCCGTTTATACCATTTAAACAGTTGCAGTATATTCCGAAATCTTAGAAATTGCCTTGCGTGCTGCATGATGGCTTTTATTTATAATCTGCATAAACTCTTCTGATGTAAAACTGATGAATTCACATTCAGCAAGTGCAGTAACAGTTGAGCCGTAGTTTTCATTCAAAATACACTGAACATCACCAAGGAAAGTTCCCTGTGTGCGCAATGTAAAACCTCTGTCAGATGCCTCTGAAACTGCGCCAGTTTTAAGATAATAAACATAATCAACCTTCTGGTCTGCCGAAAATAAAGTCTGGCCTACATCAAGAAGTACTGTATTGTTTTTTGTCTGGATTTCGGATGGATTGATGAAGAGGAAGCGGCGCAGATAGGCTCCAATTCCTTTAGTTCCATAGGCTGGAAGCTGATAAATTTCTGAGCGGAGTAGTGTGACAAAAAATTGTGAAACATAAATCATCTGAGCACAGAAAAGAAATATGATAAAGAAAAAGTAAACCTTCATCATCAAAACTACAAGCGAACTGATGGTTCCGTAAATAGTGTTATATTTTGTTACATTCAAAAACATATTGATGAAAAAAGAAACGATAAAGAAACTGAGCGTACATAAACCTGCATAGAAAATACAGCGTCGGAGTAAAGGTTTTGTTCCTGGAATTAAGCGGTAGGCAATAGTTGTACTGATAAAAAGTACAAAATACAAAACCAGAGTACCCAGATTTTTTGAACTTTGTGACATAAGAATTGGTGTGTACTGAAGCAGATTCTGAAAAACAGGAAGAGCCATCAGCTGGCTGAAAGCAAATGCAACAAGAATTACAACCGCAATAATCAGTGTCATTGAAAATTCGCTGATAAAAGTAAGAATCTGATTAAACCAGGATTTTCGTTTTGAAACCGGTCTGAAAATCTTATTCATCGAACCGATTATAGAATTAAAGAGCTTACGGGCCATCCAGACTACCCATACACCAAGAAAGATGTTGAATCCGTTTATGGATTTTGTCTGCATCATTTTATCAAGAACTGGCTGAAGGTTTACAAGAGAGGTCAGCTCCTGTGAAAAAGAAATAATGAAATTATAGATGCTAGGAGTAACTCTAAGAATTCCGATTAAAACTGCAAAGATAATCAGTGTGATAGGAATGAAAGAAAAAATAAATCCGAAGGCACAGGAAGAAGCACTTTCCCATAATGCGTTTTTTGTAAAATTTGAAAGTGTCAGATAAAGAATCTGTCCAAAGCGGGAGAACTTTTTTTTCAAATATGCCTTAATCGGGGTCATATTTATATAATAGTCCTATAAGGACATTTTGGGAATAGGAAAAGTAAAAGCCGGACTTCTTTGAGAAATCCGGCTTTTGATTATTGTTCTAAAACTGTATTAGAAATCAGCAAGTTTTGGTGCGCGTGGATAAGGAATAACATCCCTTATATTGTCCATACCTGTTACGTAGCGCAGAAGGCGTTCAAAGCCCAAGCCGAAGCCTGAGTGTGGAACTGTACCGAACTTGCGGAGATCGAGGTACCAGTCGTAAATAGACTCGTCCATTCCGCGGCGTTCGATTTCTGCCTTAAGCTTGCCGTAATCTTCTTCACGTTCAGAACCACCGATAAGTTCGCCGATTCCAGGAACAAGAACGTCTACAGCTTTTACAGTTTTGCCGTCGTCATTCTGCTTCATATAGAAAGACTTGATTTCCTTTGGATAGTTGAAAACCATAACCGGGCCGTTGTAAATCTTTTCTGTAAGA
>JAEEGH010009380.1_pt1 | contig 22832 bp, 20 predicted proteins | sample 9134181 | NCBI WGS metagenome assembly JAEEGH01 (sample SAMN16246544, study PRJNA631951) | gut metagenome | biome: gut microbiome; feature: rumen; material: DP-attached | host: Bos | place: Iran: Karaj | collected 2018-10
TAAAAACCGGTGCAAGAAGCATATCCAGGAACGAAACAACTTCTTCATCAGAAGCTTTATAAAAATTAAGCAGGCGGTCGGCAGAAAGTGTTGCAAAAAGCTTTCCATCCTTTACAGAAGCAACCCCGGATGTAAATAAAGGAGATTTTTTCTGCAAATCCTTCATATTAATAGATAAATCTGTTCCTTTTTTTGAAACTACGTTTACCGAAGAAAAATTATTCTTTGTAAGCTCAGCAGTAATTTCGCGTGTATCAAAAACAACATCACCTTCTTCCACTCCGGCCGTAGAACGTATAAGTGTAGCAAAAGCAACTCCGGAAGAACCTTCAAAACGCACGTTAACAGAACCATCTTTATTCAAAGAAATACCAATTTCCGAAGTACAGCTGAAAAACAACATGCTGCACACTAAAATAATCACGCTAAAAAATGATTTTTTCATAATTCTTTCCTAAAACCCCTGGAATAGCACTGTCCTATATGCCAAAAATAGAAAGCGGGAAGCTGACCCTTACACCAGTGTACATTACCAATCCTGCCGCAAGCGATTCCATAAACGAAAGGGTTGCTCCATCAAGATTATTATAAACTGTATAGCTTACGTCCTGAACACCTTTTATTTCAAATCCACCAACTGTCAGCGGCGGTGTAATAAAAGCAATACCTGCAAGGCCCGGAAAAATTGAACCTTTAATCTTTTTATCCGTGTCTATCAGCGTAACGTCCTTGAGCGTAAACACCGGTCCGGCATAAAGCTTGATGTAATCATTCAGCATAATCGAAAATGTAACCGGAATCTGCAGGGTATCAAGCCCATAATTGTACCTGAATGCAACTCCAAGCCCCGGTTCCAGAGTCCAGCCTGTATAATTTACACCAAGCAGTGCATCAACGCCTCTGAAGCGGAAAACAAACTGTCTTGGAGAAAGTAACGACCAGTCAAAATAAGCGGTAAAATCAAAAACTAAATCATCACTCGAAAATCCACCCGATTTTTTAGCAGGTTTTGTATTTTCTTTATCTTTTGCCTTTGATTCAGCCTTTATTTTAGTATTTTTTGATTTTATTTCGGCCTTTGATTCAGCCTTTTCTTCTTCTTCGCTTTTTACCGGCGGTTCCCTGCCCGAAGGAAGAAACTGTCCGACTGCCGTGTATTTGCTTTTCCATTGCTCATCAGCTAAAGAAAAAACAGAAACACAGTCTTCGCCACCGTCTGCACTGCTTATTGCCGCAATAAAGGAATCTCCGCCAAGGTAAACACCTGCAAGAGAAATTGTTCCACCCTTAGACTTAAAGAAAACAATGTCTCCCATTTCCTTTCTGTCATTCGGGATGATTTTTGCATCGTTATAAATTGCCTTTACGTTTTTTGGAAGACCTACTCCTATTGCCGAAGCCCCATAACAGATAAAGCCTGCATTATCAAAGCTTCCCGGACCAGCTGCACCATTTTCGTAAGGTTTTTCAATCTGCTTGTTAACCTGTGCCACAAACTTTTCGCGGGCAACCTGTGCTTCTGCACGAGACATTTCTGTTGATGTATCATCTGATTCCGAAAAAGCCGGTATCATAATCATACTGGCAATCAAAAAGATAATTGTTTTTTTTGCATTCAAAAAAGAACGATATTGCCGAAAAACTCTGTTCTTAGAAATCATTCTCTTATTATAAGATATTATTTGTTTCCTGGCAAACATTCCAACATACCCCCGTTTAATCTCCCTCACTTAAAATCTCGACATTTAATCCCCTACCGTTTATAATCATCTTATGAAAAAACTTATTTTTATTTATCTTACCGCAAGTTTACTATTTCTAAATGCCTGTGCTTCAAGCAAATCAACTTTAAAACAAACATCTTCAGAATCGAATGTTAGTGCACCTGAACAAGCCCCTCAAACTTTGCAGTCTCCAACTCACACTATAACAAACACAGAAACAGTTGATTTCCTCCCTGATTCCTCACACATAAAGCCTCTGGGCCGCACACTGTTTTTCGATGACCAGCTGATTTTATGCTACTCGTCTACCGGCGCAGAGTTCAACATAAATGCAAAACGTTTAGACATCACCATCACCGGCGACAGCAATGCACGAATGACAGTAGACAACGGTTCTGCAGCGCGAATTGCAGTTTTTGTAAACGGTGAACGCAAGCTTGATGAAATGATTCTTTCGCAAACTCAAACCTTTACAGTTTTTGATGATAAGCAGGCAACCACCGGCGTTGTACGTATTCTGAAAATAAGTGAAGCTTCAAGCTCTGTTGCAGCCATTTCTAAAATCACAACAGACAAGGAAGGAACAATTTCGCCAACAGCAGCACGCCCGCTTAAAATTGAGTTTATTGGCGATTCAATTACCTGCGGTTACGGTGTAGATGACCCGGACAGGAATCATCATTTTAAAACCTCTACCGAAGACAATACAAAAACTTATGCATATAAAACTGCCCAAAACCTTAATGCAGATTATTCAATGATAAGCGTAAGCGGCTGGGGAATTATTTCAGGCTATTCCGGGAACGGAGCAAAACAGGCAGGTTCACAGCTTCCAAAATATTATGATAGGCTTGCTGTTAGTTGGACTAACATAAATGGTGTGGACCCAAAAGCTGTTCGCTGGGATTTTAATACTTTTGTTCCAGATATAGTTGTAGTAAATCTTGGAACCAATGATGCAAGCTACACAAAAGGTGACAGCACAAAAATTGACGAATACAAGGAAGCCTACATTGAGTTTATAAAGGATATACGTTCAAAGAACCCAGATGCTTACATTATCTGTTCGCTTGGAATGATGGGACAGGATTTGTGTAATGCTGTAGAAGCGGTTGTAAAAAGTTATTCTGAACTGACAGGCGACAAAAAAGTAACTTACCTTAAGTTTGCAAACCAGAGTATGAGTGATGGAATTGCTGCAGACTGGCACCCTTCCGAAAAAACTCACGAAAAGGCAGCTGCACTTCTTACCGCCAAAATTAAATCAATTATCGGCGACTAACAGACTGTCATTCTCCGGCTTGACCGGAGAATCTCTACTCACTTGCCAGCATCCACTGTTCGGTAACTTCATCAATTTTTGCAGAAACTTCTGCAATCTCACGCTGAACTGCCTTTGCCTTTTCACCGTTTGAATAAACTGCCGGATCTGCAAGCTTCTGTTCAAGTGCTGATTTTTTTTCTTCCAGCTCTGCAATTTCCTGTTCAAGGCGTGCAAGTGCCTTTTCTTTTTTGCGACGTTCTGCTTCCTGTTTTTTCTGTTCTTCCCAGGAAAGCTTGCCGGAGGAAACATCGTCGGGGGTTTTTAAGGGGGACAAATTACCTGATTGATTTTCCCCCTTAGGCGAAGGGGTAGTACGTTCGCTATCGCTCACTTCCGAGTTTGCTCTGCAAACTCGCGGCATTTTATTTGTGAGAGCGAGGGGAAGGCTTTCCCCTCCTTTCTTTTCAAGCTGCTCCAGATAGTAATCATACCCGCCCGGATAGAAAGCCGAAACTCCCGGTTCAAGATGAAGAACCTTTGTTGCAAGCTGCTCAATGAATCCGCGGTCGTGGCTTACAAAAATTACAGTGCCGCCAAAGCCCCGCAAGGCAGAAAGCAAAACATCTTTGGAATGAAGATCAAGATGGTTGGTAGGCTCGTCTAACACAAGAAGGTTTACAGGACTGAGCAAAAGCTGAAGCAGGGCAATTCGCGACTTTTCACCACCGCTAAGAACATCAAGGCTTTTGTAAACATCATCACCACGGAAGAGGAAGGCTCCAAGCATATCACGCAGCTTTGGTATAAGCTCAAGCGGAGCGCGGCCTTCAAGGTATTCAAGAATTGTTTCTTTACCTCGGATTGTTTCTGCATTATCCTGACTGAAATAACCTATTTTTACACCCGCGCCCGGAATAAGCTCGCCTGTAAATGCGGAATCCTGTTCTGCAATAATTCTAAGCAGAGTTGATTTTCCAGCACCGTTCCGTCCTGCAACAACAAGCCTGTCTCCATTTTCAAGAGTAAGGTCAAGCTTGTTCAAAACGTTGTGAAGGCCGTCGTAGGATTTTGTAATTCCATTCAGGCGCAGAACAAGCTTACCTGCGTGAGGAGCCGGTGGAAAATTAAAATGAATCTTTTTGAGTGATTCAGGGATTTCAATTCTCACCATTTTTTCAAGCTTTTTCTGGTACTCCTGTGCCTGAGCTGCTTTAGTGGCCTTATAACCGAACCGTGTAATAAACTCTTCAAGCTTTGCAATTTCCTGCTGCTGCTGTTCATACGCCGCAATTAAGGTTTTAAGTTCAACCTCGCGTACCTTTTCATAATGAGTATAATTTCCAGGGTAGCGTTTAAGCTCACCGTTAAAAAGCTCATACACTTCATTTATGGTAACATCAAGAAAATAGCGGTCGTGACTTACAAGTAAAAAGCCGCCTTTGTAATCCTGTAAAAACTGTTCCAGCCAGCCGCGTGCTTCAAGGTCAAGATAGTTGGTAGGCTCGTCTAACAAAAGAATATCAGGATTCTGCATAAGAACCTTTGCAAGCGCAATTCTCATCTGCCATCCGCCGGAAAACTCTTCAGTACTGCGGTCAAAATCTGCACGAGAAAAGCCAAGACCAAGTAAAACACTTTCTGCTGTTCCTGCCCTTCTGTACCAGCCGGAATCATCAAGCTTTTGAATTAAATCTGCCTGCTGCTCGGCAAGTAACTGAAGATTCCCCTGCCCTGCTTCAAGCTGACTTCCAAGCTCATCAATTTTACGCTGCATTTCATAACCAAATTCAAAGGCTTTATCTGCCTCTTCCATAAGTGTACAGCCCTGATGAGTTAGTCCAGACTGCGGCAAATAAGCAACTCGACATTCTTTCTGTACAGCTCTGTTTCCTGAATCAGGTTTTATAATTCCTGCAAGCACTTTTATTAGTGTTGACTTACCAGAACCGTTAGTTCCGGTTAACGCAACCTTTGAGCCAGTTTGAAGATTTATTGTTACATTTTTTAGAATGTCACGGTCGCCGAATGCAAGCGACACCTGTGAAAATTGTACAAAACCCATATAAATCCGTTTTTAATAATTCAGTTATTTTGTTGAAAAAGAAAGCGTTATTGGACTTGAACCTTTTGCTGTAATAAGATTTCCGTTGATTGTTGCTTCCGTTGCATCTTCAAGTCTGAGTCTGCCCGCTTCTTTCTTATAAAGGAAGTTTACTTCCTGTGTCATTCCTTCAAACTTAAAGGTAAGAACACCATCATAACTACCGGCAAGATTTTTTCCTACCGCATATTTTACACTAACCGTTCCTGTATTCTTAGCCGAAGCCGAAATGATTGAAGGAACAAGCAGCTTGTAATTTGTCCATCTGAAGGAACCGTCTGCGTTTATAACAAGTGTACCATAGTTTGAACTTCTAAAGTTAGGTCCGTGTTCAACAACAGAATTAAAGGCTTCTGCCCTTCTTGTTTTTTCTTCTGCAATAATTTCGTTCAAATCACCGTCTATGCGTACAAAGTTAAGCTCCTGAGGTTTTCCATCAGGTCCTGTATAACGAACAACAATGAAGTCAGCCTTTTTATAAACAATGATGATTGGAATGTTCTTTAAGGTGTACTGCTTTTCGTTTGTTTTTGTATATCCTTCGTAATCCCAGCTTTCGTGGATTTTTGTAAGATTAAGCGATACCTTCTGGTTTTCTTCATCAAGCATAAAATTATAAGAAGGATGGATTTTTGTTAAATCAATATTACCGTTCTGAATCATTGTTCGGAATGAATCAGGGTACCAGGTCTTATTGATTATGTTATTGAAGTAAACATCCTCTTCATCATCAGTATCAATATCTGCATTACCAATTCGCTTACCGTGTCTGTCTGTTTCAAAAAATACAAGATTATAGCTGAAGCACCAGCCCTGAGTTCCATCATCAGCAAGGATTCTGTACCATTCACCTTCGAGCGGTTTTCCACCTGTCATTGGAGCCTGTCCCTGTCCCTGGTAAAGAATCTTTATAACTTCATTTTTTCGTAAACGGTAAACCTGCTTTGAAGTGTTCACAGGCTCTGCACGCGCAGGAAGTCCGTCTGTTTTTACAGAAGCATAATTGTGTGCATACTCAGCATATTTTTTCTGAACTACATCAATCTTTGACTTTTTTACAGGTTCGGTAAGCTGCCACAAAGGAACTTCTTTCTTTTCCAGCTCCTTTTTAATACCGTTAGCAGCGGCAATTTCATCTTCCACGCCAATAACATAAACGTGCGAAATATTTGAACGTATGTAAACAGGAACAACATCTCCGTCCTGCAGATTATATTCCGGTATGTTCCACAAAACAACGCTGTAGCCCATTATCTTTTCTTTACAGGAAACAAAAAATCCCATTGTAAAAGTGAATGTCAGAACTAACAAAAAACGTAAAAATGCTTTCTTCATAACGCATATATTAACATATTTAGGGATTGGTCACAAGCTAACAAGCGATAACAGCACACAACTGCTCCATTATTCACACAACTGCTCCATTATGCTTTTTTCCTAGTATTTTTTACCTACTTTGAGTATAATATTTGTTATGAAAAAGGTTCTCATTATCGATTCTCATCAGCTATTCAGGGATTTTCTAAAGCAAAAGCTTGCAGACGACCAGCTTGAAGTTATCCTCTCGCAGGAAAACAGAGATTCTTACACAAAACTCATCAATATTCTTCCTAATCTTGTAATTCTGGATATGAATGAATATCACGAAGAGGAAATGGAGTTCCTTGAGAAAAAAATTGCTGATGCTAATACTGCTTCTATACCGGTAATTGTTACAGGTCCGGAAATGAACAAGGCCAGCATTGCATCTTTAGCAAAATACGGTGTAATCAGATATTTTTCAAAGCCTATTCAGTTCGATATATTTTTTGAAGCAATCGGTAAAAAGCTGCAGATTCCTCTTTCAATCGATATGACCCCTTGTGTTCTTGATATTCACAGAAACAACAATATTGTATTTATTGAGCTTGCACTTGGAATGAACAGGGAAAAAATAGCCCTTTTGCAGTATAAGCTTACAGAAATGATTGAGCAGGAACAGATTGAATCACCAAAAATAATCATAATGCTCACAAACCTTTCTCTTTCTTTTGTAGACGGCTTTAATCTTGAGTTCCTTATTGATAACGTTCTTGCCTGCCCGAAAATACACAACAAAAACGTTAAGATTCTTTCGCTCAGTCCTTTTGTACACGAGCTTATTGAAGGTCATAAAACTTACGAAAACATTGAAGTTTCTGATAACCTGCACAAGCTTCTTAATTCCCTTATGGATACTTCGTTCTCAACAGATGTTTTTGATGTTCTTGCAGACCGAATCCTTATGCCTTCCACCGAGTTTGAAATTGATACAAGCTCTGTAGAAACCCGCTTTTATTCCGATAACAGCAGCGAAAACAGTGCTTCCAAAAATGATGGTACTGTTGTTCACGTTGCACTTATAGACAGCGACCTTCAGAGTCTTGCTTACGAAAAAACAAGCTTTGAAGCAATGGGAGCAAAATGCACGGCCTTTAATTCCGGCAACAAGTTCCTTACAGATTACGAAAGCGGCAAGTTCGATTTGATTCTTCTTGATATTCTTGTTTCTGATGGTTCGGGCTTCAGCGTTCTTCAGCAGATGAAAAACCGCTACGATGCTCCTCCTGTTGTAGTTTACAGCCAGAGTCCTCAAAAGGATTTTATGGTTAAGGTTCTTACAGCAGGTGCAAAAAACTATCTTATAAAGCCTTTAAAACCGGGGCAGCTTGTTCACAAGTGTCTTTCGGTCCTTAAGGCAGACTTTTAGGTCACAGGTGATTTAATGCAAAAAATTAATCTTCATACTCACAGCAAGTTCAGCGATGGCAGATTTACCGCAGAAGAAATGGTTATTTCTGCAATTAAATGTGGTTTTACAGTGCTTGGTTTTTCGGAACATTCAATTCATCCGCTTGATCCAAACTTTTACGGTCCAGAATGGAGCTGGCATATTCTTTCTGAAAATATTGGTGCTTATGAAAAAGAAATGCAGCGTTTGAAGAAAAAATATGAGGCTCAAATAACACTTCTAACCGGTTTTGAAGCTGATTTTTTTGAAGATAATACACTTGAAAAAACTATTGGAAGCACAATCCCCTTAAAAAGCAATTTTGACTTTACTCCAGATTTTCTGATTGGTTCTGTACATTTTGTATGCAACCAGAAGGGTTTTTATACGGTAGATTATGACCCGGAGAGCGTAAAGGCTGGATTAATCAAGCTTTACGGTGACAAAAACGGCAGCGTTGACTATAAGGCCGCCGTCTGCGAATATTTTGAAGCTGAACGGAAAATGCTTGAACTTGGTAAGTTTGAAATACTTGGTCACGCAGATCTTATAAAAAAGAATAATCCGGTTCTTCACTTTTTTGATGAAAATGAAGGCTGGTACAAAGAGCAGCTTAAACTTACGGCTAAAGCTGCCGCCAGGGCTGGAGTTGTAGCAGAAATTAATACAGGCGCAATTGCACGCGGGCTTTTGGATGATGTTTACCCTTCTGCACAATTCCTTGAATATTTTAAGGATGAAGGTGTTCCAATCTGTATAAACTCAGATGCCCATTTTGCAGATAAAATTGACTGTGCCTGGGATAGAGCCACTCTGGCCGCAAAAAAAGCCGGCTACAAGGAGCTTACTTACCCTGTATCCGGCGAATTAATTCATATTCCTATATAATATACTATCTGTTTCTTCTTTCTTCTTCGTTTGTACAGTCAATGCACATAGCAGCAAAAGGAATAACTCTAAGTCGTTCCTGTGGGATTTCTTTACCACACTTCATACACAAGCCGTATTTTCCCTGATGAATTCTGTCCAGTGCATTGTCTATTGCCTGAAGCTTTTTTGCATACTGTGTACCAAGTGCAGTAAGTAAGGTTCTATCTATTGCATCAGAAGCTACATCGGCTTCATCTCCAGATTCCACCGTTTTCACCAGCTCCTTCATTTCGTCACTCTGTCCTGCCAGAGACTCAAGAATTGTCTTTCTCTGTGCAATAAGTTCTTTTTTCATCTCGTCAATAAATGATTGCTTCATTTTATCAGTTCCCCCGCCTTTTAAACTAAACGTTTTTCTTTTTACGTTTTTTTTCCTCTGTTGTCAAGGTCAAATCTTTAATATATACTACTATAAATGCAAAATAAGAAAAAAACAAATTCTTTTTTGCATTTTTTTAATTTATTTTATTAAAGGGTACTTATGGCAAAAGAAGAAGCTATTGAAGTTGAAGGAGTTGTAAAAGAGGCTCTACCAAACACAACGTTCCGTGTAGAGTTACCAAATGGTCATATCATTATGGCTCATCTTTCTGGAAAAATGCGCAAGCATTATATTAGAATTGTTCCGGGTGACAATGTTAAGGTTGCCCTTTCTCCCTATGATTTAAATAAGGGTAGAATTATCTTCCGTCAAAAATAAAATCGCAGCTTATAATCATTCACTTTTTATAATTATCCAGCTGCATTGACACAAAAAACATATTCTGTTAGAGTTTGCGAGTATGAAAGATATTATCCGCTGGGCACAAAAAATTAATTCCTCAACGTTGGCTTACCTTTATTGTGGTTATAATTTTCTCTCTGTCTGCGGAAACGGTGCACAATAGCATTTGTGTTTTTTGATAATGGTAATTACAGCCTTCCGCATTTACGGGAGGCTTTTTTTATATTCATTTATTTATTCAATTAAGGAGATATTGAAAAATGACTTTGTTTGAAGACCTTAAATGGCGTGGACTTATTAAAGATGTTGCAGGCGAAGAAGCAGACCTGCAGAAAGTTCTTGACGGCAAACCATTCGCCTTCTATTGGGGAACAGACCCTACAGCTGACTCTCTTCATATTGGACACTATTCTTCTCTTTGTATGGCTAAACGACTTGCTAATGCAGGTCATCATCCTATTCTTTTGTGTGGTGGAGCAACAGGTCGTATTGGTGACCCTCGCCCTACAGCAGAACGCGAAATTATTTCTGAAGAAGCTGTAAATCACAATATTTGTGGAATCCGGGCACAAGTACAGCGTCTTGTTCCTTCTGCAGAGCTTGTAGATAACTATGACTGGTGGAAGGGCAAGAGCTTTTTGGATACCCTGCGAGATATTGGTAAATATGTGAGTTTGAACTACATGCTGGACAAGGATATTATCCGCCGCCGACTTGAAACCGGTATTACTTATGCAGAGTTCTCTTACATGCTGCTCCAGGGCTTTGACTTTGTTCACCTTTTCCAGAAGCACAACTGTCTTATGCAGGTAGCAGGAAGCGACCAGTGGGGAAACATTACAACAGGTGTTGATCTTATTAAGAAAATGCTGGACGGACAGGCTTACGCATTCACAATGCCGCTTATTCTTGATGCTACAGGAAAGAAGTTCGGAAAATCAGAAGGAAACGCTCTCTGGCTCGATAAAGATAAGACTGCTCCTTACGCAATCTACCAGTATCTTATCAACTCTGATGATTCCAAGGTTCTTGAATACCTTAAAGTATTCACATTCCTTAGCCGCGAAGAAATTGAAGACATCTATGCTCAGCACACAGCTGCTCCTGAAAAACGACTTGCTCAGAAAACTTTAGCCTGGGAAATTGTAAAAGATTTGCACGGTAAAGAAGAAGCTGACAATGCTGTTCAGGTAAGCGAAAAGCTTTTTGCAGGGGACTTCAAAGGGCTGGCTGTAAAAGATATTCTTACCGGAATGAAGGGTGTTCCAACCTTCCAGTTTACAAAAGATTCAAATATTGTTGACTTCCTTGTTGATAACAAAATTGCTTCAAGTAAACGCGAAGCTCGTGAGTTTGTTACAGGAAATGCAATTTCTATAAATGGCGAAGTTACAAATAACCTCGAAGCTATGATTACAAAAGATATGGCTTTGGAAGGAAAAGTAATTATCGTTCGCCGCGGTAAGAAAAAGTATTATCTGGCAACTATCTAATAAAAAAAATCGGGCTTGCTGCCCGATTTTTTTTAATCATTATTTTCGCTGCGACCGGCATTGAATACGCCTTTTTTACGAATTGCAGTCATTACAATAGAGATGTAACCGCCTGTTACTCTGTAATCATTGCTTTCAATATAATCTTCGTAATGTTTGTAGCGGTAGATATAAACAATGCTCTTAATCAATCCATCCGGAATAAGATAGAAGATTGCAACCATAAAAAGGATTGAACCAAGTACACCGGTTTTTGTAGTCAGCACAATAAACAGTATTCCAATAAAAAACTCAAGTAAGCGTGTCTGCATCTGATTTTTCAGAAAGTCTTTTACCTGCTTTCCTTTCTCAGAATAATTATCAGGGCCTTCTTCTGTTTTTGAAAAATCCATAATAGGCTGAACGTCAGACTCAGAATCTGCTGCTGCAACTGTTTCTCTTGCGCCAGTTTTTTCAACTTCCTTTCGCTGTTTCAAAGATTTTTCATACTCTTTTTCTGAATCATCAACAAACTTCTTCATAGATGCTCTCCTTTTCTGTTGTTATTTTTTATTTATTTTAATCAGCCTTTTTATTCCGCTTAAGGATTTTACCATTCCTTTTATACCGTTTGCTATTACCGCTATGCAGATAATAAATCCAAACGGTATGATAAAGAACGAATATCTGAAAAAGAAAATACCCACAATTGTCTGAAGCAGCTTTAGAATAAAGGTTGTAAAATAACTGCCTGTGCTTTCTGTTTCTTCATCATCATTATTATAACGCCAGTAGCGGTAATATCTTCTATGCTGACCGTTTTCTGAGCTGGAATCTGAACCTGAATCATAGCCTGCATTTCCACCAGCGCTCTGTCCTGTAAACCACTGCCAGAAGGTTTCTTCATTTTCAAAAGGATTTCCGTTATAGCTTCCGTATGAACCAAATGGACCATAACCCTGACCATAATTTGTATTTTGAGAATATGTATTATAATCTGCCTGACCTGTTAAATCGTAATTGCGGCGTTTAGTTTCGTCACCAAGAACTTCGTAAGCTGCATTTATTTTCTTAAACTGCTCTTCTGCAAGCTTATCGCCGGGATTTCTGTCCGGATGATACTTAAAAGCAAGACTTCGGTAAGCTTTTTTAATTTCTTCTTCGGTTGCAGTTTTTTCAACGCCAAGGTCTTTGTAGTAGTCGTTCATACTTGTTAAAAAATAATAGTAAATGGAAATAATTACAAGTAAAAACAGCGAAAGCTGCTGCTTTTTACCGTAAGATGACCCAGGTGGCGCCGGTGCCGCCTTCGGATTTGGTTTTGGGGTGGCCGGACATGCCGCAGCGTTTGTCGTGTTCAATGAAGCGGCGGACCATTGGACCTAAGACGGGGTCGGTACCGGTGGTGTGGTTGCCTTTTCCGTGGATTATGAGGACTTTTCGCAGACCGCGGCGCACACACATTGTTATAAAATCATTAAGGCGGGCTTCGGCTTCATCCAGGTGGAGTCCATGCAAATCTATGCGGGCTTCAGGCTTCATGCTGATTAAAAAGCTTCTGTCCTGCTCACGGTCACGTTCTTCGGTTTCTTCGGCAATCTTATCCTTATCAATTGTACCATAACGTCTGAGCCATATTTCCATAGGATTTATCTGCTTTGAGTTTTCTTCCCTGATTTTCGATTCAAAATCCTTTTCTGCAGCTGCGGCTTTTTCTTCGGGAGTAGGAGCATTTGCTTTTTTATGGGAAACAGTATTTTTACCGCTCTCCTTCTGCTTTTTCACTTTATCAGCCTGAATCTTATCCCACTGATTCAAAATATCATTCATATCCATAATGCACCCCCTAAGATTATCGTATCAAGTACGATAATGACATTCTTATTTTATCTCAATAACTTCGTCTTTTACGCACCAGCCGCCATTTTCGCCAAGCTCAACATAAATCCAGTTTCCAGATTCTTCTGTTATATTGATTCTGTTTCCAGCCGGGATTTCCGATTTTGCTTCGGCCTTTTCTTCCGGGATCGAATAGATTTTACATCCCCTGCTGATTCCGTGTCTTGCAGAACTCTGCACAATTGTATAAATCATAAAGACGATGGAACACACTTCAAGCACGCCCATAAAAATATATGCAAGCGGCATTTTCCTGTAAATAAACAGAACAAGAAAAACTCCTGCGGCAATCACCATCACCACGGCAAGAATAAATAAAATTACACGGAACTCTTTTTGCTCAGACGGAAGATTCAGGCTTTTTTCATATTCAGCGCGTTCCCTTGCCACACTGAATGAAAGCGAATTACGCTCTTTAGACCGCAAAGCTGCAATCTGTTCACAAATCGAATCTGTAATTTCAATTTTGGCCGAAGCATTTTCTTCAACCACATCATACGTAAATGCATCATCAAAATAAGCAGGCTCGTTATTCCTGATGCCCGCCTCAGATTTTCCTTTTGTAACATTTATATAAAATTGTGGCAGCGTAAGATTCTGCTTTATACCATTGTAGCTTGTCGCCGTAATCTTAAACTGAGGAAACTCCAGCCTTCCTTCTGTAAGCGGAATCCATTCAAAATCAGCAACAGGAACAAGCTCCTCTGAATAAACCTTATCGCGCGTTTTTATTTCTGTGATTTCATATCGTTTTAATTCTGTAAAAATGGAATCCTTTGGAAGCTCCCAGTCGTATTGAACAAGCTGAACAGCATATTGAAGCTTAAGTGTAAAATAGATTTTTTCACCGGCCCGTGCATTCTTTATTATTTTTCCTTGTGATGAAAGACCTGCTGCAGAAGTAACAGCTTCTCCGCTTTTAAAGTTCACAGAAAGAATCGGTGAAAGCTCCATAGGATTAGGCTTTATTGTCAAACTTTCAAAAGGAATCTTTCTCATTTTTCCTTTTACCTGAACTGTAAGTGGAGTGAGCTCATAGTTACCGCTCTTCTTGAAAACAAGCGATACTTCAATTCGCGTTCCGCCTTCCTCCGAATACTCTTCCGTTCGACGCAGTGATTTAAAAACTACATCTTCAATTTCAGCAGGATTTTCAATCATTATCTGACCGGGGCGGATTCCCTGGATTAAAGCCTGAAACTTTATCGTTGTATTAGTGATGAGGGATTGGCCTTCATCAGGGGTAAAAATAACTTCGGTATCATCTGGATTTTTTATGATATAGGGATTTTTTTTAGCTGTGGCATTCCGTGAAGTTTTGCTCTGCGAAAAGAGATTAAATGTAATAAAAAAAATAATTGATAAAAAAAATAATTTTTTCATATAAAATCACCTGACCCATTAATAGTCATCCGCTAAGTTTTGCGTTTCATTTGACTCGCTGTTTTTCCACTGTTTCTTGTCATTTTCCTTTACGCGGTCAAAAACAGATTTTTCCATTTCGGGCACCGGAGATTTCTGTTCAGAAGCTGGGATTGATTTTGTTTCGTTGTGCTGAACATTTTCTTCGGCCAGCTGGATGGAAAGCTCCATGTTTATTTTTGCTTCAATCCGTGTGCTGTCAACTTCGAGTGCCTGCCGGAAATAATCAAGGGCTTTATCATATTCACCGTTTTTATGAGCTATTACACCGGAGTTATAATACACAGCATACAAAACTGCTTCTGGTGCATCATCAGAAACTTTGGAAAACTTTTCCATGGCGGCTTCATTCTCTTCCAGCATTGAATAAGCTGTGCCTAAATCGAAAAGTGAATAATAATACGCATCTGGATTTTTTTCATCGCTGTTCTGAACGGCAGAAAGATAACACGAAACTGCATGCTTGTACTGTTTTTGTCTGAACGCGTAAGTACCCTTTAAGATTGAAGTTGTCTGTGATGAACAGCCGGATAAAAGTGTTGTACCAAAAACCAGAAATATAACCGCAAGATTTGCAATCTTTTTTGAATCCGAAAAAATCTTTGAAAAATCAAACTCCGTAAAAATATAACTGAATGCAAAAAACAAAACTGCAAGCAAAAGAAAAAACTTATAGCGTGGAACAGGCTTTGCTTCGTAAGTTATTATCTGACTGTTATTCTCTCCTAACTGATTCAGAAGCTTCATACCCGAACCTTTTTCTGTTGAGTTAATAAAAGTGACAGGAGTTTGATTTTTGTAATAGCTCAGGTTTTTCTTAACATCTTCTATTGTCTTCTGTAATTTTTCACTGCGTAAGGCTGAACTAACATAAGTTTTACCGTCACCAGCTAAAACCTGAGTTTCTGCTTCTGCACCAAAACCAATTATTGTTACAGGAATACCGGAAGTAATACATTCTGTTAAAGCATTTTTAAGCTGACTGTCAGTTTCTTCTCCATCTGTAAAAACCCAGATTCGACCAGCTGTTGAATAATTAGAAGGAAAGCTTTCTTTTGCTTTTAAGATTCCTTTTCCTATACTGCTTCCAGGAACTGTCATAAGGGCTGGAGAAATAACTTCCAGCAGGGATTCTATCATTGTGTAATCTTCGGTAAGAGGGATTGCCATCATTCCATCACCCTTTGCAAGAACAACCGATACAGGATTCCCATCCATTTTTGAAAGTAGCTTTTCTGCGTAAACGGTGGCAGCTTTTAGTCTTGTACTGCCTTCCGGACCATCCTTTGCAAGCATACTGTTAGATATATCAAACACAAAGCTCACCGACGTCCCATTTTTCTGCACAGGCATAAGTCTGGTTCCCCAGGAGATTTTGGCATAGGCAAGCATAAGCATACAGGCAGAAAGCAGAATAAAAAAGCTTCGTACAAAAACCATTTTCCTGAAATTTAACAGTCTCTTTAACTTGCTGTTTTTTATCCTTAAAATAATAAACACAGGAATGATAACAAGAAGAGCAAAGAATACATATGGTCGTTCGCAAGTAACATTCATACAATACCTCTAAATGTACCAGTTTTACTTGTAAAACTGGAAATGAAAGCAGATAAAGTGTATCTTATAAATTGAGCAGTAGCTTTCATTCTATATCATCTCATTTAGCAGCAAGCGCTTAATTATCCAGGCCAAAGCAAGCATTATGCTTCCAAAAAGCAGAAACTTATCGTACAAAAGTTCATTCATTGTTTTATACGTAAAGCTCTGCGTTACATTTTCTGTCTTTGCAACATTGCTCAAAGTTATCATAAGCTCATCACTTGTCTTAACTTCAAAATACCGGCCATTTGCAAGTGAAGAGATTTTCCGCAAAGAAGCCGAATTGAAGTTTGAATCAAGATAACCCGAATAAAGCTTACCGGTAGAAGGATCCGTGTACTCAATCGGAACAGAACCTTTAGAACCAATTCCCACAACGTAAATTGTTATATTGTTATCTGCCGCTAAATCAGCCGCAGTTTCAGGATGAATTGCACCTGCATTGTTTTCACCATCAGTCATCAGAACAATACATTTTTTTGGAGCCTTTGATGAAGCAAGATGGCACACCGCTGTACTGAGCCCATCACCAATAGCCGAACCGTTCCCCAGGATTCCAACGTGTATATCATCAATCCTCTTTTTAAATGCGTTATGGTCGCTCGTTGGCGGAACAAAAACAGAAGCATCACTTCCAAGAACTACAATTCCAAACCTGAAGCCTTCGTAATCCTGCGAAACAAGCTTGATTGTATTTTTAGCTGCTTCCAGACGGGTTCCGCCATCAATATCCTTAGCCGCCATGGAAGGACTTGTATCTACAACAAAAATTACATCTGTACCGAGTGAAGTATAAACCTTTTCCTGCCATGAAATTACAGGGTCAGCAAAGGCAGCAATAACTGCCAGAAAACCGGCACCCATTATGATTCTGGCAAAAATAGAAACTACACGTCTTGTCTTTCCGCTCCACTTAAAGGCCTTTCCGTTCCAGTCTGCAAGAACAGCAGGAAAAGTAATCTTTGTAAAAATCTTGAGCTTTCGTAAAAGATAGAGAAGCGGAATCAAAAGAAGCAATAAAAACGCAGCAGGATTTTGGAAGCTAGGCATTTTCAGAATCCTCCTTAGCGTTTGATTTTTCAGTTACTGTATCTTTCTCTGCCGAAATTGATTTTTCGGATTTAGTATTTTCAATGGTTTCAATATCGTTAATTAATTTTTTTACAAGCGCTGGCTTTTCATCATCACCAAACTTAGAAGCAGAGCTGTAGCGGATATAATCTGTGCGCACAAACGCAATTACAACATCATCATACGCATCCTGTTTTTCTTCACTAAGTAAACCGCCGGTAAGCTTTGTAAAAGCAGCAGAAAGCTCGGAGCTGACGGTTTTAGAAAAAGGATAATCAAAACGCTTTTCAAGATAAGTTCGCAGAGTCTTCTGGATTTCGGCAGCACTCTCATTGTCTGATAGCTGAGTATTTTTAGCAATTTTTCCAAGCTGCTTAATTGTGCGCCTTCTGTTGCTGTTATTTTTAGCAGAACTTACAAGCCTTGTTATAAAAAAAGCAACATCCTTGTGTTTAACAATAAGCCTTATTCCAACTATAAGAACGAGGATTGCAGCAATTAAACTGCCGTAAAGCTTGTAGATTGTTCCGGGCAGCAAAAGGGGAGAAGCAGAATCGCGGAGTGTTGTGATTGAGTCCTTCTGTGTGAGGGAAACAATGTTCACCGGATTAAAGTGGATAATCATTTCATCGGCTTCAGTTTCTGTACCGGCTGTACCCGCTTCTTCACTCAGCCTGTAATCCGGGATGATGATATCGCCTGTTCGCCACGGAACAAAAGCAATTGTAAGTGTATATGTATTGACGCCCGAAGGCTGGAGCTTAACATCCTTAATGTCGTACTGATTATAATCAAGTTCTCCGCAAAAACCTTCTGCCTTTATCTGAGCGGTTGTGCTGAATGTGCAGCGTAATTCTGCCCTGTCGCCTATGTAAACCTGTTTGGGAACTAAAACCTGCTGTGTCTGTACCGTAATCATTTTTGTCCCCTACCTGGCCGTTGCCTTTTGATTAAATACTGCACTCAGAACCTGAAGCACTTCATCTGTTGTATTCAAGATAACCGGCATAACTCCATGCTTTACACACAATTCGCGCCACTGCTTTGTTCTGCTCTCGTTTTGAATGCGCCATTCTTTTTTAAACTTTTCTGATGAAGTTGGCAAAAGCATTGTAAGCTTGCTCTCAGTGTCTTGGAATGGCACTGTACCTATAGCAGGCAGCTTTTCATCAAACTTATCCATAAGGCGCATTGCAACTACATCGTTTTTATGAGCTAAAGAAATAAGCGGCTTTTCCCACTCACCGCTGCGGAAATCAGAAAGGACAAAAACAAGTGAACGTTTTTTTAAGAGCTTGCCCGCACCTGTAAGAGCATTACCAAGAACAGAACCTGTTTCACTTTTTTCGGGAAGCTTGTCCAGGCGCGTAAGAATAAGCATTGTCTGTTCACGACCAAGCTGAGGTGCGCATGAAAAATGAATTGCTCCATCAAAGAAAACAGCACCTACCGGGCAACCGTTCATTTCTGCGGCAATTGTAACAAGAGCGGCAGCTTCGGCGGCGGTTTCGTATTTTGTTCTGTTACCTGTGCCTAACTGCATTGAAAGAGAGCTGTCCACTACAATAAAAATCTGGAGCTCGCGTTCCTCTTCAAAAATCTTTACATAAGGGCGTCCCATTCTTGCCGTAACGTTCCAGTCAATAGAGCGGATATCGTCACCACGGATATAATCACGAACACCGGAAAACTCAATTCCCTGTCCGCGATAAAGTGAACGGAAATTACCGGACTTCATTCCTTCCGATAAATCGCGTGCAGCAATTCGTAAGTATGAGGCTTTTTTTACTAGTGATTCCCTGTCTGCAATTCCGGCCACTTAATCATCCCTGTGCACAAAATGTGTGCGAATTACGGAAGCGGAATAAAATCAAGGATTCTTGAAATTATTTCATCGGCAGTAACGTTATCTGCAGCAGCTTCGTAAGAAAGAACAAGACGATGACGAAGTACATTTAATGCAACAGCTTTAATATCTTCCGGCAAAACAAAATCTCTGCCTTCAAAAAGTGCATGAACCTTTGCACACTGCAGAATTGCAATTCCAGCACGAGGAGAAGCACCAAAATGAATATAGCGTGTAATGTCGTTTGTATTTGCTGATGCCTTGTGAGCAGCGCGGTCTGCATTTCCGCCTGATGCCACAGCGGCTGGTCTTGTAACTGCAAGAATGTTTACAATATATTCAACAAGCTTATCATCGCAGGTAACTTTTTCTGCAATAACCTTGAGTTTTCCAATATCTTCTGCAGAAAGGAGCTTTCTGACTGGTACAAGCGGTGCCTTGCCGGCTGTTTTTACAATTGCTTTTTCATTTTCGGCGCTAGGATAATTAACAAGGAGCTTCATTATAAAACGGTCGAGTTCGGCTTCCGGCAGATTGTAGGTTCCTTCCTGCTCAATGGGGTTTTGAGTTGCAAGAACAAAAAATGGTTCCGGTAATCTGTAGGTTTCTTCGCCTATTGTAACCTGCTTTTCTTCCATTGCTTCAAGCATTGCAGACTGAACTTTAGCAGGAGCGCGGTTTATTTCATCGGCAAGGATGATGTTTGCAAAAACAGGGCCTTTTCTAACCGAGAAGGTTCCTTTGTTCTGCTCGTAGATGAGCGTACCTGTAACGTCGGCAGGCAGAAGGTCTGGTGTAAACTGAATGCGCTTGAAGTCGAGTCCGAGGATTTCGGCAATTGATTTTACGGTAAGGGTTTTTGCAAGTCCCGGCACACCTTCCAGAAGTACGTGGCCGCCTGCAATAAAAGCAGTGATGATGTCTTTGATCAGTTTTTCCTGACCAACAAGTCGTTTTGAAACTTCGGCACAACAAACATCGATAATTTTTTTACAATAAGCTATTTCGTTTTCCATAAATAGTATTATAGCAAATTGTAAGGGATAAAAAAAGATAAAAAAATCCCGCCCAAAATGAGCGGGAGATAGATTGTCGGGTCAAGCCCGACAATGACACAGTCATGCTCGGGCTTGACCCGGGCATCTGTGTTTATGCTTTGTTCAAGCGAGCTTCAAGATCATCAAGAATTGCAGTCAATTCTTTTGGAAGGTGCTTGCCGAACTTAGGATAATGGTTTTCACGAATATCCTTAACTTCTTTCTTCCAGCCTTCAACATCAACCTTGAGGATTTCTGGGAGAGTCTTCTTGTAGTAGTCAGCAAGACCGTCTGTGTTGAGAGCGCCATCCTTTGGCATAAGTCCGATTGGTGTATCAACAGCATTGTCTACGCCGTCGCAGCGGTCGAAAATCCATGCGAGAACGCGTGAGTTATCGCCGTATCCTGGCCACATGAATCCACCTGGGAGATCCTTGTTGTTTTCGTCCTTGCGGAACCAGTTAACGTAGAAGATCTTAGGAAGCTTGTCCTGATCAGCCTTAGCACCTACGTCAATCCAGTGCTGGAAGTAGTCACCCATGTTATATCCACAGAATGGGAGAATAGCAAATGGGTCACGGCGGATCTTACCAACTTCAGCAGCGTTGATTGTAGAAGCAGCAGTGATTTCTGAACCTACGATAGATCCAAGGAATACACCGTGGTTCCAAGAGCGAGCCTGGTGTACGAGAGGTACAGTTGAAGGGCGGCGACCACCAAAGAGGATAGCAGAAATAGGTACACCTTCTGGAGATTCCCAGTCAGATGCGATACATGGACACTGCTTAGCAGGAGCTGTAAAGCGTGCATTTGGATGAGCAAATTCTTCACCCTTAGGAGACTTGTCCTTAGGAAGAGCATCACGAGTATTTCCCTTCCAGTCAACAAGCTTACCCTTTGCAGGATATCCGATTCCTTCCCACCATACATCACCGTCTTCAGTAAGAGCACAGTTAGTATAGATAGTATTCTTTTCAGCAGAAATAAGAGCGTTCTTGTTAGATTCAGCAGAAGTTCCTGGAGCAACTCCGAAGAAACCTGCTTCTGGGTTGATAGCGTAGAGACGTCCGTCTTTTCCGAACTTCATCCATGCAATATCATCACCTACAGTTTCAACCTTCCATCCTGGGATAGTAGGAATCAACATAGCGAGGTTTGTTTTACCACAAGCACTTGGGAAAGCACCTGTTACATATTTTACTTCACCCTTAGGGTTTGTGAGCTTAAGAATAAGCATGTGTTCTGCAAGCCATCCCTCTTCACGAGCGATAACAGTTGCAATACGAAGAGCGAAACACTTCTTACCAAGAAGAGCGTTTCCACCGTATCCAGAACCGTAAGACCAGATGAGGTGTTCTTCTGGGAACTGTGAAATATATTTGTGTTCAACATCAGCACAAGGCCAGATTCCGCCGTCTGTTTCGCCATTGTTGAGTGGCTTACCTACAGAGTGAAGACATGGTACCCAGTCACCGTCTGTTCCAACGTACTGCCATACTTTTTCTCCGGCACGTGTCATGATATCCATGTTCAAAACAACGTATTCAGAGTCTGTAAGTTCAATACCGTATTTAGCGATTGGTGAACCGAGTGGACCCATACAGAATGGAATTACATACATTGTACGACCGTGCATACAACCTGTGTAAAGTCCCTTCATTGTAGCCTTGAGTTCTACAGGATCGATCCAGTGGTTTGTTGGACCAGCATCTTCTTCCTTCTTAGAAGAGATGAATGTACGTGATTCAACACGTGCAACATCGCTTGGAAGAGAACGGAACAAGAAGCAGTTCTCTTTTGCCTTAAGAGGTGTAGCCAATCCAGCGTCTACACACTTTTTCATAAGGCGGTCATATTCAGCTGTGGATCCGTCAACAACTACAACATTGTCTGGTTCACACATCTTAACACATTCTTCTACCCATGCCTTAATACCGGCATGCTTGATGTCAGATACAGTCATTAAAAACTCCTTTATATGATAGTCCTTTTCCGGTCGTCCCAAAAAAAGACCCAAAATATACCAATTATAAATATAATGATTTTTAAGATATAAAGCAATAATAAGATTGGAATTATATACTTGGCCGCCTTGCGGCCGCACTTCAGAGCCTTTTTGCCCTCCAAACTCTCCTTCCGCCATTTTTTTTCATAAATGCATTCTTATATCGTATATGTATAAAAATCCTTATATTCCTATTTCAATGGCCGATAATAAGGGTAGAGGTAAGGAAAGATGAATTCTATTATACCTGGATTATATAATTTCTCTTATGGCAGTTCGACAATTGCATCTGCAGTAGGAAAAATGTATGTTCCTGTAAGTAAATCAGCACTTCTTTATTCTCATTTTGACCACGTTTCTGGTGTAGCAGCAAAGAATGGCCAGGACGGTGTTTCAATCAGCAAATTACGCATTTTGAACTCTTTGATTGAACGCGTTTCTGCCATTAAGAATGAACCAGCCCAGTCAGTAAAAGAAATCTCCCCAGACCAGGCCGATGCCCTCATCCAGAACTACCAGAAACAACTCCAGCAGGCAATGCAGGTACCTTACATGTTAAACGGCGCCCAACCAATGGCCGGAGATTTATTCTCTTTACTGGCATAAAAATCCAAATCAGAAGAAATACAGAGACGCCTCGTAATTCGCAGCACGCAAACTTCATACTCGTCCTGTTTGCGGGATGCGAATTATGTGGCGGCTCTATATATGTTTTCATTTCTTATGTATATTTATGCATTTATTGTGAATAAATATTCACGTTTTATTGACAATCCCGCGCAATTTTACCATAATATCAACCATTATGAACAAACTGGCAATTGAATTAAATGAAACTTTGAAGGGATCTGTTGTAGATTCTCTTATGTCTGATATGGGAAAGCGTCTTTACTTTCCTAATGGAATCATTTCGCAGGGTGCAGAAGCTGCAAAAGATGCTTTTCTTGCAAACGGTACAATCGGTATGGCTGTTACCGGCGGCACTCCAA
>JAEEGH010009382.1_pt1 | contig 22831 bp, 33 predicted proteins | sample 9134181 | NCBI WGS metagenome assembly JAEEGH01 (sample SAMN16246544, study PRJNA631951) | gut metagenome | biome: gut microbiome; feature: rumen; material: DP-attached | host: Bos | place: Iran: Karaj | collected 2018-10
GCAATGTAGCACTTTGGTGTTGAAGTAGCCCCAAGTGTTTAAAATTTTAAACAGAAGGCGTTTTTAATCGTCTTTTTAGCCCCGAAAAGCTATCGACTTATCCACAACACGAAAGTCATACTTTCCCGCTGGGGGATGTCGTTCTTTATTCATTTGTTCGCATTTCGACACACAGTCTTTCAACAGTCGTGGGCATTAGAAGGCGTTTGTGTGTTTGATTGGTCAATATGTCATAAACAAACGAAAAAGGGGCTACAAGCCCCTTTTTGGTCGCAGGGCGACCATTCGCATAGATGGCGACAGAAAAAAGCCCTTTGGGGCTATAATTGGAGAATGAACCACACGCAGTTATAAAATCGTGAATGGGTCAAAATGAAATTTTGACATTATGATACAAATACTTTTATTCTATAAAAGAAACTCTCTTAATTATTAATTAAAATTATTTGTATTCTTATGTCAAAAATATGGGCGATTTTTGAGCATTTACGAGCCCTAAACTTACCATTGGGATAAAAGATAGAACGCCCTAAAAAATCCCCTTCTAGCGTGGTTTACTGCCCACAAAGTCCTATTTTGAACACCCCCCACACCCCCCAAGGCGAAAATAAAAACTTGGTTTGGATTTGTGCCATTTCTGGACTTACCATTTTCCCACTGTTCCCCCGAATGCCAAATAAGCCCACATAAGGAGCGTTATAAGGCGTTTTTCTTATGAATGGCTAGATGTACGATTTTCTATATGGGAACGGGATCGCTTCTCGTTTCTGAATGTCTTTTACATTCTCGAAAAATACGGTATTGGAAAGATGTTCGAAGAACTTTCTGTTGGAATCAAGTTTCTTGCTCCATAACACGAAATTGAACCACAACAAGTAATTTCTCAAGTATTTGGTCGCCACGCCACGGAAGAATTTAAACCACATTTTCATGTTTGCGTGATAATTGTTTATTCGTTGGATGGAAAGGTCGCCCGATTTGGTGGAATAATCGTCCGATTTGAATTGAACCAGAGCTATCTTCATTTGGTTACACATTGGCACATACGACTTGTTTCTATCCGAACACATAATGGAACGCTGTTCTATATGTTTGTCGAATGTCTGGACAAGGTGTTTAATTCGACATTTACCCAAGTTCGTGGGGTTCGCTATCGCTTCACGGTTGTGGTCGATACCACAACAGACATTGACCATTTCGTTTAATGCTCTAGGCGTTTTCTCGGGGTGTTTGAGATAATAAGTCCTAAGTTCTGGAGCGGTCATCCCATAAAAACAAATGTGGTTCCAGACATTGCCTTTGAAAGAGAGATTGAACCCTGTTTCGTCGGCTTCTAGGATACCACCCAAAACGACCTTTTCATTGGGGATTGTCAAAGTATCAAGAAGTTTGTGTCGCCACCTGAACGAAGTTTTCGTGGTGAAACAACATTCAGAAGCTGTGTCCCTAATTGATTTTCTGAATGTAATGCTGTTTATAAGCTCGGAAATCTGTTCGGGGGTTAGATGGCTACGATAGAAAGCAGATTTAGCCGTAGAAACGAAAGTAGAGCCACAGTCACGGCATTTATAGCGTTGGTGCGTTCCAACAGAAAAGCGTTCTATAATGTTTCCGTCTTTGTCCTTTTTCGTGTGAACACGCCTAATCTTTCCATATTTGACAATGTTCAAACACCCACATTTTACACAGGCGTGTTCTTTCTCCATTCTGTTGGATTTCATTAAATCGTCAATGGAAGTGATGCCCATGTTAAGTTTCCTGACCAAAGTTTTTCTTTCGTCAGGGTTCAAATGACCGATTAATTGGTCTATCAATTCCAGGGGTTTTTGGTTCAAAATTTCCATAGAAAAAAGGTCCTTTTTTATGGCGTTTTTACCGTTGTTTTGTAAGGATAAATTTACATTATTCACTGTATAAGGTCAATAATTTTTACTGATAAATTAACAAAAATTTCGAATCATCTTACCCTCAGCTAACTCGGGGAAATGGCGTTTTTGTTGCCGATTTTGGCTCAAAATCGCCACTTTGTTAAGTAACTCTTTACATAAAATAGGGCGTTTTTTGCTGACAAAACACCCCGTTTTTTCTATATTTAACATCGTTAAAGGGAACGACAAAACGCCCCTGAAACTTAAAGAAAAAGACAAAGAAAACAACGATTTTCGGAGCTATAAAGACGGCTTAAAACCCGACACCTTAGCGAAGGAAATCATAAAGAAAGCGAGGTATAAGCATGTTTGTGAACGATAAAAAATCCGAGGATACGGCCTTCTAGCCGCTTGAATTTCCCCGAAATTTAATCCCCAAACAAAAACGGATTTGGCAGAAATGCCATAATTACGCCTTCACTTTTCGTGGTGGCTATAGGGCGGATTTTGCCCAAAACAAAAAATCAAACAAATTAACAAGAGAGGTGGCAATGCTGGAAATAGGTAAGCACGCAATGGAAAGAATGACTGAAAGAAACATCAATGAAAAAATGATTTCTGTTGTTTTCCGCAATGGTGTAGAAGTCAAGTCCTACAACAACACCAAAATTCAGTATATGCCTCTTAAACAACCCTTTACAAAGAATTGTGTGGAATATAAAGCACTGGCTATCGTTCATGGCGAAAATACCAAGTCCTACGGTGACCGTTTTCTGGTGACCTGCGAATGGGTTCCTGAAAATGTTCTCTATGCGTTCGAACAGTGCCGTAAGAACAACACATGCTATTACTCTAAAGCAGCTTAACATTTAACTAATTAAACTCAATAACATCCAAATATAAGGAGACTCATCTATGAAAAAGAAAAACACAACCCTTCGCACAACTGTCAAGACCGCAAACGATTTCGCAGTTACGATTGGTCACTTCGGAATGCCTGCCCAGGCAAAGGTTCCTGTAGCGTTTCTTTTGAGTGCTTTAGATAGCATTCAAGAAAAATTCGGTTGGAGCGACACGACACTCAACGGACGATCCCCCAAATGCCTCGTTGCTGACATTTGCCTCTACAACGAAAAAAACAAGATTGTTCAGCACTTCATCAACAACCCAACAATCAAAAGTGGCTTGAAAAATGAAAATGTGAAATTCATTGCCGATCTTTGTTGTTTCGCCCATTGTGCTGGTGCTCTTATGGGAAATGACATTCAAGACGCAATGTGGTCTGTTTTCAACTGTATCAAAATTTACGCTGACCAAAATTGGTCTGAAGAAAATGCTTTGGCCTTTTTCCAGAACATTGATTAACACAAACAATAGGAGAAAAAAAATGAACAAGAAATACTGTGGTATCAAACTTTCCATTTCGGAATTCACCAAACAAAATACGATTGAAACAATCAACAACATTGTGAAGGGCTCAGATACAATTGTAGGAACAATGATTCATGACCTTCCAAGCCATGTGATTGATGAATTGAAACGAGAGGGAGTTCCTGTTCCAAACAACAATGATGTCCCGTTTTGTTCTTTTAGCGAAACATACAAATCTGTTTGGTGCTTTGCGATTTACGCTGGCAACGAAAAAATCCTTCTCGTAATGCCGACGAAAATAGCGAAACAGTATATGAAAATATACACATGTCACAAATAACTCATAGGAGAATCAAATATGGAAAAGAAAATGACCTTCAAAAATTCTGTAGGAAAAAAGATTACCGCCATCGTGAAAAAAATCGATGACTCCAGCTATGCCATTGATTACGATATGAAAGGCATCACTTGGCAAATTATCATGAATTGCCCATTCATCGGGGGAAGCGAAGATTTCCCAATCATTGATAAAGAATGGAACAAGCAAACAAACAAAAGGAGGAAAAATGGGAAAAAGACCAACTGAAAAAGAAACCCTAGAACTCATCTTGAAATTTGGCATTTCTGAAAATGTCGGGGGAACAGAATTTGAGAAAACCAAATTGCTGGAAACCTTCGCAAAAACAGCAAAAGACCCTGAAATCAAGAAACGAACCGAAGAAGAAATCAAAAAACTTCGTGAAAGCTTGGAGTTCAAACAATACGAAACTGAAAAGCGAATAACGGAATTGAACAAAGATTTCTAATTCATCGACACAAAAAAAACAAGGCGTGTGAAACCCCATTTCTTTGGGGTTCCTTTTTTTATAAATACAATATGAAGAAACAAGCATTAAAAGAATTGAACGAATATGTAAAAGAACAAACCAATCAGGAAATTCTAAAGCAAATCCTTGTCATTCTTTCGCAAATGAACGAAACAATAAAGCGAATTGAAAAAGCACTTGACGAACACACGAAATTTGCTAGAGGGGGCTTCTAATGGCTATGAACGGTTCTACAAAGGCGTATATAGACGAAAACGGTGTTTATCACCCAAGACAACCAAAGCCATGTATTCCAGAAAAGAATACACGAAAGAAAATTGATTTTATAAACTTCCTACTTGACAATATAACGGAACCCATTTTCACATATAGCGACAAGCGATTAAACGAAACTTTCGATATATCGGAAGAAAACGAAGGTCTTGATGTCGTGAAAATTACATTCGCCATTATGAACCACAGCCATGTAGGAACAGGCGTAAACAACAACTTTGAAACCTTCGGTCATCTCATTATGGATTATGTTCCTGAACGATTTAGGGACATTAAATTCAATCGACAGACTGACACAAAACATTATAGCACCGCATATCAGGAATCCGTAGAGCGTTTTCAGGAATGGATTTGTATGATGAAAGCGAAAATCGAAAACCACCTTTCCGAAGAGTATTATTTACAAGGTAGAATGAAAAACCTTGAAATTCTGAAAAGACGATACAAACAGAACTGGAGCGAATCAAAGACTGTCGATTTGAACGCTGAACAGAACTTCCGTATGGGTGGCGACTCAAAGATTGAATTAAAAATTACTGACGCATAGAGCCGTTATAAATAAAACATAATTATTTTGTTCTCTCTCCTAAATAAATGATTCCCCACATTGAATTTACTTCAGTGTGGGGTTTTTGATACATAATATAAAGGAGCGTTATGGAATACGAAATAAAACTTCTCCCACACCAAAAGGCCTTATATAAATCCACGAAAAACATTGCTGGTCTTGTGTGTGGTCGTGGTTCTCGGAAAAACAGTAATTCTTTCTTGGATTATCGTCTTTCATTTATTACAAGAAAAAAGAATACTTGCGTTTTCCCAAACATACAAGTCGCTTTCTCAAAATCTGTTTGACGAAATCCTTAAACGATTTGACGAGCTTAAAATAAAGCCCCTATACAATAAAGGGGCGATGACGATAGCCTATAATAAAGGAATTTGCTTTGGCTACAGTTATGAAAACTGCGAATCGTCAAGGGGTCTTACAGAAATAAATTTGCTGGTTCTTGACGAACTTTGTTTGGCTCCAGCAGACATTTTGGCGATTACAGCACCATGTTTGAGAGGAAACTTCACGCCCATTATAAGGTTCGGAACTTCACCACGACAAGGTTCTGTTTGGAACAAGTGGCTAATCGACAACATGGCGACATCGAACATCGAAGTGTTTACTGCGAAAATGAGCGACAACACTTTTCTTTCGAAGGAATCATTGGAACTTTCAATGAACGCCATCACAGACGAGAAAATGAGATTACAGGAAATCGAAGGTGAAATTCTTTCGGATTATGACGAGAGCTGTATTTTATACACGAATGATTTTCCAAAGTCATTCAATGACAACTCGGCTAATTATCCAATAAAAATCGGCATTGATGGTTCTGGTCAAGGTCGTGACAAGTCCGTTATCTGTATTCGAAAAGGAAATAGGATTATCAGTATTACGAAATACGAAAAGCTCGATCCGTTCGACTGTTCGACAGCAATAAAACTTATTCTCTTGAAAAACAAGTTCACGACTGACGATGTTTACGAAATAAACATAGACATGGGCTACGGTGAACGGCTATTATGCTGTTCTTAATAAAGAATACCCGAATGTGAACTTGGTTCCATTCGCATCGAAAGCGACCAATGAAGCATACGCAAACAAGAGAGCCGAAATGTATTTCAATCTGGCGAAGGCTGTGCGAAACGGCTTGTATATAGATGACCCAATGCTAACAGAAGAACTGACGAATACAAGGTTCATGCTGGACAAGAACGACAAATATATTTTGATGCCCAAAGCTGAATTAAAACTTATCTTGAATCGTTCCCCAGATACTGCGGACGCTCTCGCATTGACCTTTTGCGATGAAGACAGACTGTTTGAAAAAAGAATAAATAAGAAGGAAATCCGTCAATATATGCGTTCAATTTTGGGCGACCCAGAAGACTGATTTTCATAAATATAAACGAGGTGAAAAAATGGCAAAAGAATATAAGTCTTTCTTTAAGAATGTTGGTGGAAACGAAGGAAATAAATGTAAGTATCCTGCTAGATTGGATGTTTATGGGTGTGGGTGTTCCCACGACTGTAAATACTGCTACGCAAAATCCTTATTGAGTTTCAGAAAATTATGGAACCCTCAAGATCCTTCTGTTGCCGACATTAACAAAATCAAAAAGCAAATTGATAAAATCGCAAATGGCGAATGTGGAACAATAAAAGCCATTCGTTTGGGACGGAATGACCGATTGTTTTCAACCAATAGAAACGACACACAAGCTCACTTACGAAACAATCAAGTATCTAAACCAAAAAGAAGTTCCTTATTTGATTGTGACCAAAAGCGACTTGGTCGCAACGGACGAATACATGAACATCTTAAATAAGGACTTGGCTCACATTCAAATTACCGTGACCACAACGGACGATGATTTAAGCATGAGTTATGAAAAAGCTGTCGTTCCAAGTAGGCGTATAAAAGCCATCGAGAAATTACAGGAAAACGGTTTTGACATAGCGTTAAGATTAAGTCCATATATCCCCGAATTCGTGGACTTGTCTATCTTGAACAATGTCAAATGTGATAAAATCCAAGTAGAATTTTTAAGGGTTAATTCTTGGATAAAGAAGTGGTTTGACATTGATTACACGCCTTATGTCGTAAGTCAAAGTGGCTATTTACATAGAACATTAAACGACAAAAAAAATTTGATAAGCAAGATTACAGGTTTCAAAGAAATTTCTGTATGCGAAGACGAAACGGTCGCTTACGATTATTGGAAAAACCATTTCAACCCAAATCCAGACGATTGCTGTAATTTGAGATTTTAACAAACCACAAAAACAGGTAATGTCCACCTGATTCCAAAGGACATAAGGGAGCTTTCTTAAATGAGCAATTTAGAGAAAATCACAGACGAAATCAAGGCAGAAACCACAACGGAAGACTTGAACGAAAGAACAACTGCGGAAACCACAACAGAAAACGAACGGTGACGAAATCGAGAAAACGGACTGTTCGCCAAAAGTAGATTTGAACACGATTTCAAAAGAAGACAAAATCAAACATTCGTTCAAACAGCAATTAAACAAACAGAAAAACAAGTATGAAACCCAACTTGCGGAACGAAACAGGGAATTTGAAGAATTAAAAAGCCGTTTGGAAAAATTGGAAAATCCAGAAAAATATAAGGAGAAATTCAGAAACGACTTTGAGAATGATGACAAATACATCGATTACTTGGTTCAGCAACGAATGGAAAAAATGTTCAAGGAAAAAGACGAAGAATCCAGAAAACAAAGAGCCATCGAAGCACAAAGCCGAGAACGAGCAAACAAAATCAGTGAGCGAATAAACAAATGTTTTGCTACTGACGAAGAAAAACAGGATTATTTGACAACAGTCCAACAGGCGTTCGACCAAGGACTTGAAGAACTTATAGACAAGGAAAAATATGTTTCTGAATACATCCAAAATTCAGAAAACGGCCCTCGTTTGCTCTATGAACTCGCCACAAATGCGGACTTGGTAAAAGCGGTCTTTTCACAAGCCGACCCAATGTCCCGAATTATGGAATTGAAACTTTATGAAAGGGAAATGGCGAAAAATAAAGTTCAAAAGAAAAATCCACCTGTCGTAAATCCAAACATGGTAATTGGAAAACCAGGGATTTCTACGAACAAGTCGAGCGACATTTTTTCTAATGACGCAGATTTAAAATCATTCATACGAAAAAGATAAAGGTCGTTTTATAAATACGATATGGATGCCCAAACAATAAAGCTAATTGTTTGGACTTCCAACAGTTTAAGGGGTTCTGGATTCAAAAACCACCTTCTTTTTCCATGCCCTTTAATGGCGAAAGGTCTATGGTGTAGCTGACCAAATGACCCACTGAAATGGACAGTGAATTTTTAGAAAATCATGATGAGTAAATCATTCACAAAAATTTAGAGGATTAAAAATGGAAAATAAATTCACAAACAACAAGAAAACAAAGATGGTTGCGGCTGTCGTAAGTGATAACATGGATTATGTGAAGAAATCCAAAAGTTATTTACCTGAAAGCGAATTGAAAAACAAAAAATATGGCAGAACTTACACCGTCTATATTCCCGATCCTGGCAAGGTGAAGGATGGTTTGGTTGCTGAACCCGATGCTATCGAAGAAGTAGAAATGTCCATCAAATTGGAAAACAAAAATACTTCTTGTGAAATTGACGCTTGGAATGAATTGACCGACATGGAAGATTTCAAGAAGGAAATCGCCATTCCACGAGGCACAAAACTCGCAAAGAGCGTACAGAAAGAAGTAATCGACTCAACTGTTTTCCAAGCCGTTCAAGCTACCGTAACATCAGCCGCAAATTTCGCTTCATTAAGTGATGTTTCTAACAAGCTAGAAGAAGTTGCTGTTGGTGGTGTAAAGGTCATGTTCAATACACCAACTGTAAACGGTAAAATCGCAGCCGCTGGCTTGTCTAATTTCATTCCTGATACAATCCAGAAAGACATTTACGGCAAAAATTATTTGCGGAGAATATGCTAACGCTTCCCAGATTTCTTTGGCAGGTCTTCCAATCGTAAAAGCTGGTGCTTCCGCATGTACAATTTCTGGAACCGCTATCAGTGGTGAAAATACATTAAGTGGAACTGTCGTTGGCTATGAGCCAATCACAGCCGTTACTTGTGCTGGTGGCAAGAAGGGCGAAGCATTTTCTGTTGCTGGCTTGAAGGTTGTCGATGTAAATGGTATGCCAACCGACCAAGATTATACTGTAATTCTAACAAGTGATGCCGACGCTAACAACAAGTGTTCTATCGCTCCAATCAGAGCTACATTGAACGCTACTGTAAGTGGTGTAAAGGTCGATAATGTAGGAAATCCAAACGCATGGTTTGACACAACCTTCAATGGTTTCTCTGCTACACCACTTTTGACATCTGGTTCTTCCTATTATGTTGGTGTTTGTCGTGAAGAAGACGCTTTAGCGTTTGACACTTACAAATTCTCCGACTTGCCAGGTTCAGAAAATTCTACTGAAACAGTCGATGGCGTTTCTGTTAAGATGAGCGAATATGGCGATGGATTGAACATGAAGTCCTTTGTTCGTTTGGACTGCCCATTTGCCGCTGGTGTCCCAGACGCTAGACGACAGGCTGTTCTCTATGTCAAGAAATAAAAGAAAGGTGTCACTCCTTTCACCTTGAAATGTTGGCGGGTTTATTCTCGCCAACATTTTTTGTTTATGGTTTATAAATACAATGAGGTTACCAAATGATTTCAGTAAACGATTTAATTCAAAACGCTTTTTCAAGATGTGGACTTGTTGGCGATGGTCAAGCCGTAAACGGAATAAAAGCGAAAACAGGTGAAAACGAATTGAAAGACTTGATTTCAATTCTCAATACACAGGAATACATAGCGGACAATTTCAAGATTTTTGATGTAAGCGGTAAAAATGAAATCACAATCGGCAATTCAATCGACTTCGACATTCAGGTAAAAAATCCACCAAGCACGATTAAATCAGTTGGTCGAAAGAATGGCGACAGATTTATTCAGTTGGTGAAAACAAACATTGAATCAATCTTTAGCGAATCACGAAATCATCTTTCTACACAATACACTTACAATGTCTATTTCGATCCCAACGCTGTCAAATCAAAGACGATAAAACCAAGCGTCATCCAATGTGAAACGGAAAACGACCTTCCGGAAGCGACACACGACTTGATGCGGAAAAATCGCCTATGTCGTGAACATAGACAAGGCGTATATTTGCCAACAGGTAGGACAGAACGCCTTTTCGTGGTTTCATTACAGTTATAGCGACTTGGATTGGTGGCGAAATACCAACCTTTACGACATTGAATACGGTGTTATGAAGGGGTCAATCATACTTGATTCAACAATAAATTCAACTTATAAAATTTGTTTCATTGACGATATAGACGAAATAGATTTATCCAGCACATTGAACCTTCAAGACATGTATAAATCACTTCTCTTGACAGGATTGACTTATAGACTTGCGATTAGATACAAATTGAACGATTGGATTTCTGTTTTCAAAGAAGATTTCGAGGAACAGAAATCACTTATAAAAAGGATTAATTCGTCAAATAGACCTATCGTGTGGTCAAATATGGAAGGTTCTTTTCTTGAAAATTATTATAACGGAATAAATGGCGTAGGTTGGTAAATGTCAAAGGTTAGCGTTATTTCAAATTTGATTGGCGACCAAAACAAAGCCAAATTCCCTTCTACAATGGGTTCCGCATTGTCGATAAACATGTATCAGGAATCAAACGGAGAAGTGGTCTATCAAAAGTCCGTTCCACGGTATCAAATGGATTAAGCAACTTGAAAACACGAAAGAAGGGTGTCATGGTTCTTTCGTTTCTTCCACAGGGCTAGACACGAACAACAACGCCCCTGATGCGTTTTTCGTCATCCATTCAAAATTGTATAGAGTGGATTATAAGTGGGCCGTAGAGTGTCTAGGAAGCGTAAATACTGGGTCATACCCGACATTTGCGGAAACAGGTGGTGAACGACCACTTCTTTTAATTGCCGATGGTGTAAATCTTTTCTATTACAATCTCAAAGAAGGTGGTTCTCTCCATTACATAAATTTGCCCGACAGAATAAACGAACAGGGAGCAAAGATAAAGCCCACACATGTTCAAGTCGTTTCGGGTTCCATTATCGTAAACGATAGCGGTAGCGGTTATGCCTATTACTCCATACCATACCCACTTTCACAAACGACACGACAAGTCTATAAAATCGTGAATGGAGAAGTTCAATACAAGCCCGACAACATTACGCCAGATACAGAAACAGTCCAAAGCGACCAATATGTTTTTTTAGACGATTATGGAACGCCACTTTACAAGAATGGCGAATCAAATAGCGATGCCATAAACGCACTTTATGCCATTGGTTCAAACCTAATTGTATTTGGCCCTAAATCCATTGAGTTCTGGCAAAGGGGCGACGCAGAACAATACCAAACTTGGGTTAGGACATCTTACACATTCAATAGAGAAGTTGGTTTAGACTCGCCCAAATCCGTGGCAAGCGTAAACAACAATGTTTGTTTCGTATCTAATGGAATGAACGCTGGAAGGGCTGTGTTTGCGATTTCTGGAACAGAATTTCAAAAGATTTCAGAAACATGGCTTGATGAAATCTTGGATAATTCCGACACAGACAACGCCATAGGATTTGCTTACAGTCGCTCAAATCATGCGTTCTATGGTCTATACATTCCGAACGCACAAAACAAGAGAAGTCGAACTTTCGTCTATGACTTTTCCACTCACCAATGGGCAGAAAGGTCTTCTCGAAATTTTGAAACAGGTCGTGATTTGGCATGGAACTTGATTTATCCCGTTTGGTTCGACAATAGAACTGTATTTGGTCACATTGGCGATGGTGAGCTTGTTTATTTGGATGATAATTTCCACCGAGAAGAAGTAAACGAGAATGAAAGCGTTTCCCTTATTCGTAGAAGACAATCACCCGTAATTATGAACAATTACCAAAATTTCACCTTTGACGAATTGGGTGTAGAACTCAATACAGGATCAATAAACGATTACAGCGTAAATCCAAAGGTTCAGTTGGAAATTTCAGAAGATGGCGGTAATTCTTTTGGAAATACGGTTCTTGAAGAATGCGGAAAAACAGGACAGTTTTTTTATCGTGTCCGTTTTCTCAACTTGGGCGTTCAAAGACTTTGTGTCGTTCGTTTGACATTTTCCGAAAACATGGATGTCACATTAACAAACGCAAGTATTCGTGTTTCTCCGTTGGGCTTTAGCATGTAGGGGGCATTATGAAGAATGGCGAAATAAACAACACCACACCGATAGAAAACATGCGAGAAATCCTTAACGGAGCGTATTCCGTCAATACTGTAAACGATTGGTCCGTCATTGTCATTGGTTCAAACTTGGAAATATGGGAACTGTTTTGCCCCAAAGAAGGTTCTTATTTGCTCCCATCAAGAGCCGACCAAACCTTGATAGCGAAAGTTTTTAACAACGATGGTTCGGTTTCTTGTATGGTCGTGAAAATTGGGCAAACCGCTATTTGCGTTTCCCAACCTTGTAAAATCGAAATACAGAAATTGAACACAAAAAATTCAGTCAATAACGAATAAAATTGGAGGATAATTTATGGGTGTCATGTCCACAATAGCGAACGCCCTTGGTTTCGGCAATGCCGACCAAGTGAACGATGCGAAAAAAGCCATAGCACAAAACAGGGGTTTATGGCAGAACAATTATAACGAAAATCAAGATACATTGAACAAGTATCTTGACACAATTTCACAAGCACACGATGACACTTTGAAAAGCCAATACAATCAGGCTAAAACAGATTATGCGAACATCGGCACATACGACCCTTCGAAATTTCAATATGGAAAATCGGTCGAAGACTTCATGTCGCCGGCGATGGACATGAGAATTAAAGCGGCAAGTGACGCTATAACAAATTCACAGGCGAACGCTCGGAAATATGTTCAGTTCCGATTATCTAAACGCATTAAACGCAAAATCACAAGCTATGGCAAGTGAAGAATACGACAAGGCGTTTAACAGATACGCACAGGACAAAAGTCAGGCTTTACAGGAACAACAATTCAACGCAAACGAGAAACAAAACGCCTACAAATCAAAGAGCGACTTGTATAAAACCCTTATGAACCAATTAGGGAACGATTACAACACCGACACGACAAACTGGCTTAATGGTATGGGCGATTATTACGGTGGAATGATTAACGCAAACAACGCATACACAAACGGCATGGCAAATGTGAACACATCACTTGCTAATGCTTCATTATCCGAAAACAATGGTGTTGCCGACATGCTCAACTTCGCTCTAAACACATTCAATTCAGTAATGGCTGGATAAGGAGAAAATAAAATGCTAGGCAGTTGGAATTATTCATTAAACACATTGAACCCAGTTCAAACACAAAACCAAGTCAAATTCGACAATGGTGCTTTACAGAACCACCAACAATCAGGTGACGAAAGACAGGAAATGCTTAACAGCATTAGAACCATGTTGGATTACAACCCTGATTTGGATACCTCGATGGCTGACGATGAAATTCCAGAATTTGATTCGGAAGAAGTCAAGAACGAAGTTTCAAAACAGTTGCTCAATGGCGAGAATTTGGAAAAACTCAAACCGAACGACAGTTCGACCCACATAAATTTCGACCAAAGTGCCCTTGACAATCACCGTCAAAATGGATTGAAGGGAACCATCAAGGACATGCTCATGAATATGGTTGGCGGAATGATAGCGTTATAAGGGGGTTATATGGCTTTAAATATACAATGGCAATTTCAAGACCCGATAGATTTTTCAGATGTTCTTACAAGAAACCTTGAAAACAAACAGAAAACATATAACGAAATAGCGAAGAACTTGGGCGAAGGTATTCGCAATACTCACGATTATTTGCTGGATAGGGAAATGGCTGATTTGATGGAAAGAGCGAACAATGCTTCTCCAGAAATGAGCGACAGCGATTTAGAAAATCAAATCGCTATGAATAGAGCCAAGCGAATAAAGAAGGACAACACAGCACAAATACAGTGGAATTGGCAAAAGAACCGTGAAGACGCTGAACATAGATTCCAACAGAACTTGAACAACTCAAACGCAAGTCAAACACGAATGAAAGTGAATGGTGCGGCAAACGACATTAGACAAAAGCAAATTTCAATAGCGAATGACTTTAGGCAAATGACGGCGACCATCGATCCATTCCAAAGAAAGGCTTACGAAGACAAAATTTTGACCGATTTAGACCAGATGAATTTATCCTATGAAACATTGGCTAGGTCATACTCTCCCGAACAATTAGCAAGTTTTGGATTATCCGATTTGAGCGAATACACGAAAAAGGTAAAGGATGCCATCAAACAGGGGCATTTCAGTGCCGATGCGGATTTCGCAAAGGTGGTCGATATACAAACTGAATACGATAAACACCTTCGTTCAGGCGATTTGACGGACGAAATGAAACAGTCAATGCTTATACAGTTGGAACCATTCATCCAGAACGGTTCAAAAGAAGCATTCGCACTTAAACAGAAAATCCTAAGTGGCGAAACAGAAAATGAAACCTTCACAAGAGAAACAAAGGCGAACGCCCGTTCAAGAGCGATTGGTGCTGGAAACGAAAAGGCGGACGCAAACAAAATGTCATTGGACGAACTTTTAAGCAAATGGCCTTTGACCAAATACGAACAGGACGCACTTGAAAAGAAATACAGTCCAAAAACTCAAAATGACGATGCTACGAAATACAAGTCTATGGGAATTTCCGAAAAGAAACTTTGGAAAGCACGAAACGCAAACAAGTTTAATTATTTGAGAAATAAAGGATTGATTTAAAATGGCTACAAATAAAGAAAATCTAATTGACGAACTTGTCGAAACCGCTGTTCTCTATGAACCACAAAGTGACGAAGAAAAATACTTGATGGATATAGCCAAACACTTGGAAAATCTCTCCGATACAGAATTGGCAAAATTTATTGCTGTCAATAGAGAAGGGCTTTCGAAGTATCTTCCACATGATGCGACATTGTGGACTTTGGCAAATTCAAAAGAACCAAATTGGAAAGACAAAGACTTGGATTTACAATCATTGTTTAACGACAAGGAAATTCTTTACAAATGGAATAAACCAGAAGAATATACCGAAGAAAGAATTGCCGAAATCGCCAAACAGAATGGGATCCCGCTTCCGACATTGAAAGCGGAACTTGAAAAACAGTCGCTCATTCAATCAAGAAAAGACAATATGTGGCCCGAATGGGCGTTTGGTCATAAGGTCATGAACCCTATAATGAACATGGTTCAGGAAATTTTCACGCCACGACTTTACGAAAAAAGACTTCGTGAAGGTGTCGATGCGGACTTGTTCACAGACAAGAATGGCGATTTCGACCCAAGTCTTTTGCTTGATGTTGGCGAAAATGCCCTGTATGCCGTTCCATACGGAAAAGTTGCTGGAACGGCTATTAAACCAATCGCCACGATGTTAAGGGCGAACGGAAAGAAAGGTGCTGTCGCTCGTGGCTTAAATTTTGCCATCGAGAATGGAGCAAACCCATTCATTATGGAAGGTTTGGATGCTCTCGCATACGATGACCCAGAAAACGATCGTTCGTCATTCAATCTCGGGGACGCCCTTCAAGGGGCAGGAACGAACATTGGAGCCCCAGTTTTATTAAAGGGTGTGCCAATGGCTATTTCACGATACAGAAGTGGCTCTGGACGCCCAGACCGTGGTTTACTCAAATGGCTTTATGAAATTGGCGAAGGTGGTGCCGATGATGTCATGGCGAAAATCAGGGCGAATAATAAACGATTTGACGAACTTCAAGAAAGGGCTTTGGCGTTCGGAAAAAGCGATTTGGATGAAGCCGAAAAGGCGTTTCTCAATTCATACCCACGAAACAAAATAAACGATGAAATCTTGGAACAGATTTTTGAACAACCAGGCAAATCATTCAAGGAAAAAGTCGGTAATTACCTGAACACATTATCCGAAAATGAAATGAAGGTTTTGAAACTTACAGATGGTAATGGAGAAAACGCAAAGAAGACAATCACCACGCAAACGACAGAAAATAAAGTTCCGCACGAAACAAGGGCTAGAGAATCCGCAGACGAAATTTTAACAGCTTTGGAAAACTCGCCATATAAGGAACTTAACGACAAGGGATTAAAAACAAACAAGAAAATACTTCAAGAAAATTCTGCTAAATCATTTATCACGAATAAATACGGTGATTACGGTTATGAACAGGATAAAAATTCAAACATTCCCGGAATAGGCGTTCTTATAAACTTGATACAAGAAGCCAAACAAGAAAAGGCGGAAAAAGAAGCTAAAGAAGAAGCCATTAAGCGTTATAAAATCAAAATGATGTTGGGGGAATAGCATGGCGACAAGTAGCGAATACAGAAAACTTATAGAAGGTTTTTTGGGTGGTTTGCTTTTGGCGGCTGGTCGTGGAAATAGCAAGATTTCCAACATGCTACCGTCAAACAAAAAATCCGATTATACGCATAGCCTTAATTTCTCTTACTCAAATCAGGGCTATGTTCCAAACAGCGTTTCCCAATGGCTCTATTTCGACAAGGCGAAACAACCACAAAACGCAAGCGGAACAAATGCGAATGAACCACAAACGCAAACAGGAACTTCCGTTTCTTCAATGATAAATTCAAGTGGTGGAACAACACCAGCGAACAATGAAACGAAATGGGTGTTTGTAGCAAATCCAATGTGCTGTGAAAAATGCTTGGCGTTAAATGGTCATGTAGAAACATCGCCAACAGAACCGAAATTTTATGGGCATGTTCCTAATCGTGAAGGGCGTTATAACTGTAAATGTCATTGGTTAAGGTTAAAATAAAAAATGGTGCTTAATTAAAAAGCACCATTTTTTTTGAAATGTTTAAAACTTATTACATACAACTTATCGCCAGATTTGCCAGATTTCGCAACCTAATTTTTGCTCTGAAAATTATTTTAATTTGTCTGCTATTTTGGGGTTTACAAGCTTCATCCTTAATGTAAATTTTTCCTTACAAACGAAATGTTTGTTTAACCAACAGAAAGGAAAACATTATGGATTTTGAAAAATTAATCACCCCCGAAATCGTGAAAGCGATACACGAAACGCCTTACGCCAAATACGATGGCGTGCCGAATGACGAAAAGAAAGTTATCGCTCATTACTCGTTCATTAAGACATTTTCCCAAAAGAACATTATCGGCATTTCAAAATGCCATTGGTTCGTTCTGGAAGACGATGACTTTGACTCGCCTTCTGAAAATTACCACAACAATTTTGGAAAAGTTGTTTTTGGTGCTGTGGATTTGGGAATGGGTTTGGAACTTGGTTCGTTTTCTCTTGACGAACTGTTTGCCGTAAACGACAAAAACACCCGAGTCTATCGTGACGATTCCTTCGAACCATTGACAAAGACAATGGGCGAAATGATTAAAACCCTTGACATTGAATGGATGGTGTAAAATGGTGAAATATACCCTCGTTGGCGTGAATGGAAACGCCTTTGCCATTATGTCGTATGTGTGCGACGCTCTCAAAACAGAACGGGAAAACATGGAACTTGCCATTGACGAATATGAAACCATAAAGGCGGATTATCTGAAAGACGCAATGGCTGGCGATTATAACCATTTGCTTTGTGTGTCGTTCGATTTGATACAACGAATTAACCGTGACATTGGCTGTGAATTTTCTGACGATGACGAAATCGTTTTAACAAGTAAATCTAACCCCTAACCAAAAAGGAAAACTCAAAATGAAAAACTTCAAAATCACATTCACCATTGAAATGGCTGACGATGTAGCCCCCCTTACCATTGGTCGCATCGTTTCGCAAATCGAGTCGGTCGCCTATGGCGAGCTTGCGAAGGTTGGCGAATTCAACATGAATACTTCTTTTGGAACGATTGGAGCATCGATCCAAAAGATTTCCATTCCTGAACGCTCTCTGGAGAATTTCAAGAATGAAACCGCCCCCAACATTGGTCCCGTTCCCCCTGTGGAACCCGAACGCAAGAAACGCCGTCGCCGTCGCACCAAGAAGGAAATTCTGGAGGGTAAAAAGTAATGGTCAAGATTGGCGACAAAATCAAAATCATTTCGATGAATGGCGAACCGCAATATGCTGGAAAAATTGGCGTTGTCGAACACATTGATGACGCTGGGCAAGTTCACGGCACTTGGGGTGGATGTGCCATCATTCCCAATGTGGACGAATACGAAATCATAACCAACAACAAGGAGCAGAAAAATGCCTAAAAGAAAAGAAACCGAAAATTCTGTAATGTTCGACTGTCTTGTGGTCACGCATGTGGAAGTCTTCCCATTCATTCAAGGCCCCACTCTCGGTCACCTCAAGGGGTTGGCGACAGTCGTTCTCAATGACCAACTTCTCGTTCGTGGTCTTCGTGTCATGGAAGGCGAAAATGGTCTTTTCGTGGGTTATCCATGCGACCCCTTCTATAAGGGCGAGGATTTTCGCCACACGGTCAATCCAATGACACGCCAGCTTCGTGAACACATCGAAACTTGCGTTTTGGAGAAATACCAGGCCGTAATCACCAAATAGACGGATAATCCAACCAACACACCAAACCGTAGCCAATGGCTACGGTTTTTTCGTCAGTATTTCGTTTCTAAGGGCTTTTTCTTGTTTCGTGGTGGATTTATCCACCATTTCCTCAAAATGGCTCCTTGGACGCTCTACTGACCAGCTCTGGGTCTATACATACATCATCGAATGTTTATTTGGATGTGAGGTGAAAGAATGAAATCCAGAAAAAAAGGTCGTGGCGTTTTGATCCCAAGAAAGTCGGTTGGCTATGTGAAACTCCCAACAGTCGAACGAATAGACGAAATCCTTAAAAGCGATTACGAAAACCATGTGGAACTGACCATATTTGCGACCGAATTTGTGAATTGGTTTACCGCAAAATATGGGTGTTCCGTGGTTTCTGCCTACAGAATGATGAACCAGCTCGAAAATGTCTATGATTATCGCTTTATCAGGTGGTTCAATGGGTAAAAAGGGCGTTTTAAGGGCGTTTTTGGACTCATTTGACGAAATGGTTGGAAATGGGCGAAAATGCCTTCTAGGGGGCTAAAAAACGTCAAAAACACCCCTATATATTGTGGTTTATTTCTTCAAAAACCACAATATATGGAAATTCTGTTGCTCAAATCGAAACAAAATTTTAGCCGAAAACCCTTGACAAACCAAAATAATAAGCTATATTTGTAAAGTTCTATAAACAATATGGCAAAATTGAAGAATTTTCGGCAGAAAAATTCATAAATACCATAGAGAACAAACGCCATCCCCGAAGGGGTAAGCACAAACAATCACAAAAAAATCCGTTCTTTTTCAGGGTTCCAGAAATCCATTCTTTTGGATGGCTCGATCCTGATTTAGGGCATATTTTAGGAGAAAGAAAACATGAAAAAAATGCGGTAAATCCGTTAAGGTTTCTTGTCGAAGACGAGAAACGAACATCTTGGAAAATGGCAAAATTCGCCCCAAGAAGAACTGTGAAATTGAATTTGGAACATTGTTCCAACAAACAGAAGAACTCGGCACGAAATTGCTCCCTTTGAATCTACATTCAACAATGAGCAAAGCGGCTTTTCTTCTTTCCAAATACAACGCAGTTAATTTTGACATAACGATACAAAATAGATTTAATAATAAATTAAATCCTTCTAAATTATCAAATAAAGATGTTTGTATCACAAAGTCAAAAACTCCTGACGGAGTTTCCGACCAATTACACGAAGTCTTAACTTCCCATACAGAATTATCGGAGCAAATAAAAACATTTTGCCGTGGTCGATTTATCGACACGCAGTGTTTTCCTGCTATCAAAATTCCATCAAATGAAGATTTCCGTTTACGATGGCACTTGAATTATGCCTATAATTCCGCTTTCGTTAATTGGTTCAATCTTCAGGAAATCTTGAAGCATTTCGCTCCCGATTATCCAGAAATGGAATTAGAGAACAAGGATGTCATAGCGACCATAAAAAAACACATGGCGTTAATGGCTCCACGAAGTGGAAAGTATATAGACGGAATAATCCAATACACATATACAGAAAAATTCTTTAATGAGTCTTTGCTATTGTTTAAGAAAGCGTATAAGGATTTGAATGTATTAAAAGGTTGGATGTTGGTCAAGCAACGCTGTTGTCACAATTTCGATGACGATAAAAAACCGAAAATCAAAATTCGCATTTATGGAAAACAAGGTCGTGAACGAATTTACGAAAAAGTAAAGTCGTGGGATGGCGTTTATTCTCTTGAAATTCCATTTGAATTAAAAGAGAAATTATATAAATGGTATGCGACAGAAAACCGCAAATGCGTAAAAGAATTAAAGGCTAAATTATCGCCTTATTTTGTGACACGGTAAAGGGTGGACGGCTCCCGATGTTCTAACGAGTGACCCCGAAAATAGGGTTGGCTTACAGAATTTATTTGAATCGCTATCCCAACAGGTCAAACGAAAGAAAGTCCAACCTGTTGGTAAAAAAGAATGTGAACAAATAAAGAAAGAAGTAATAGCGTATTTGGATGCGTTTGTGAATGCTGTTGGCGACCAAACGGAAGCCAGAGAATTTGTCGAACAGCACAAAGACGAAGTTATTTCAGAAACAAAAACAAATAAAAATAGGAGAATCAATTATGAATTTCAGATGGCTTAATATATGGGCAGCAACATATAATGGGCATACATACATATTCACTTCTTGCCGAGACATTCGCAGTACTTATTCCATGCGGAAACACTTGGAAGAACGGCAGAGCAATGGGGCTGTTGGCAAAATTTCAGCAAATTAACCTGAAATGTAGCCAATCATCGAACCCTATGGCTAAATGCGTAAATTTTAAAAATTTCGTATTCATTGGAAACATCCAATGTATAAGCCAATTTGAATGTAAAATGCTTCATCGCTTGTCTAATGTAATTCTAAAACGCTATTACATAAACGACTTTGGTGGACCCGCCATTCCAAATTTTGCTTATGGCGACATTATGCCAATGTATAGAAGTATCTTGTATTATATGAGATTGTCTTCACAATCGCCAAATCCTTCTTATCTAAAAATGATGGACTTGATTGACGGACGCTACTGTCCTTCGAATATGATTGTTAATGGTCAAATCTACATTATAGACAATATAAATTCTATTAAGGTTGGGGCGTCTAAAAATGCCATCACTCGTTTTAGGCAATTAAAAGCGAATGGTCAGATAAATTCAAACGCTCGCTTGGTGTGGGTGTATGATGTTGCGGACATGTATGGATTTGAAGCAAAAGCCCAAGCATTGCTCAACCAATGGAAAACGCAGAATCCATTATACACAAACAATAGAACTGCGGGTTGGCGGAATGCTGGATGAGCACTTTTCGTGTTCGTCGTCTTTGGCTGAAATGATTATAGACAAATTCTTAAAAAAGAAATATATCTATAAAACTTTCGTGAATTGCTTGTAGAACCATGCTGAAAAAGAAACAGGGCGATTGTTCGCCCTGTTTCTTTTATTCGTCATCTTCTACATTAAAGAACAACATCAATTTTTTATTCATTTCTTGTAGGTCGCTGAATAAAGAATTAAGTTCTTCAATGGATTTTGAATTTATGAACTCGTATAATTCATCGGTATTCCAGCCTGACACTCGGTCTGCTGTGTCGCCGATCTCGCCTATATAATCTATGAGTTTCCCAGCCGCTTCCAAGTGTTCAGGCGATTTAATGCGACCAGACATCAAATCGTCAATGTCCGCTTGGGCGTTCTCTAAAAAGTCCGCTTTGTGAAGTTCTTCGAATTCGTCTTCGTTCATTTGTTGGACTTACGCCTATTACAATCACGGCAAAGCATTTGGCAGTTGCTATCTACGGTCGGTCCACCTTCACTCCACGGTGTAATGTGGTCTGCTTCCATTTCGTTTAATTCAAAATGCTGTTTACATATTGGGCAAACGCCAAGTTGTGCTTGATATGCTTTGATTTTCTGTTTATCTGTAAATGCTCGAATCGAAAGGTAATGCTCTTTACCAGTCAAGATATAGGGGTATATTCCTTTTTTATTCGTGACATCATCATCCAAAAGTAAGCGGGTCACTTCATTGTCGATGACCGTGAAATTCAACTTATCGTCTTTATGGCCTTCATATAATTCGCCCCATTCCAAACCTTTCATAAGTTTTTTTCTTTCCTTTGTTGGTTTGAAAGTGGTGTCTATCCAATCTATTACCGATTTGAAATAAAGCCACAGTTCGTTGGCGTTGTCATCATGCTGGTGCTTCGCCATATAGACTTCAATGTTTTCTTTGGAAACCCACTTAATAGCAGTTTCCAAATACTCTTGACGAATAGCAGAACCGTTCAAATAATCCTGACCGATTTTTTGAGCCGCACAACCATTCTTGCTGAAATATCTTTTTGCGTCAGAAAGCCACGGACCAAAATAAACAGCGTTGCGGAGTTCTTGTTTGGTTAATTCTTCGCCCGCAATGTTGATTGTTTCAAACCACTTTAATTTTTCTTTATCCGTTCCTTCGCAAATGTAAATCAGCAATTCATAATTGTCTATTTGTTCCTTTTCGTCTTTCTGTAAGTTGTGGTAGAATTTGAACAAATGGCTGAAATCGCCATTCACATACTGACAGATTGAAATGGTGCGTTGCTGACCATCGATAACTTCGAATGTTCCGTCTTCACGCTTCGCCCAATACATAACATTCAATGGGAAGCCCTGACGGACGGTTTCTATAACTGCGTCACGCTGTTTTTCTTTGTAGATAAATTCACGCTGATAGGGTGGACGAATGTCGAGGCGACCCCCATAGGCAGAAACACGAC
>JAEEGH010009383.1_pt1 | contig 22831 bp, 18 predicted proteins | sample 9134181 | NCBI WGS metagenome assembly JAEEGH01 (sample SAMN16246544, study PRJNA631951) | gut metagenome | biome: gut microbiome; feature: rumen; material: DP-attached | host: Bos | place: Iran: Karaj | collected 2018-10
TCGAAAACGTGACGCTGCCGGTGCGCATGGACGGGCGCAAGGTCAATGAGGAGCGCCTCGAGGAGCTTTTGCACTTGCTCGCATTGGAGGATCGCAAAAATAATCTGCCCAATCAGCTGTCCGGCGGACAGCAGCAGCGCGTGTCGATCGGCAGGGCTTTGATGAACGCGCCGGAGATCGTGCTTGCCGACGAGCCGACCGGCAACCTCGACTCCAAAAACAGCCGCGAGATCGTGGAACTTTTGAAGATCAGCAACCGCAAATACAACCAGACGCTGATCGTCATCACGCACGACGAGCAGATCGCGCTGCAGGCGGACCGCGTGATCGCGATCGAGGACGGCAGGATCGTAAAGGACGAGCGCATCCGGAGGACGCAGGCATGAACATTCTGCACACCTTCACGCGGCGCGCGCTGAAGAAAAACCGCATGCGCACGCTCGTCACGATCATCGGCATCGTGCTTTCGATGGCGCTGTTAACGGCCGTCATCGAAGGCGCATACAGCGGACTTTACTATATGCGCAGCGTCACGGAGGAAGATGCTGGAAACTGGCACGCGTATTTTCAGAATCTGGATACAAAGACCGCCGAAAGCGTCAAGGAGCAGGACTTTGTCAGGGACGTCGTCACGAGCTGGCAGACCGTCGGCTATGAAGCGCTCGATCCCGATACCGACCGGCTCCCGCTCTTTGTCGATGCGCTGCTCGGCGACGCACCGCTGATCGAAAGCCGCATCCTCTCGGGACGCATGCCCGAAAACGAGCACGAGCTCATCCTTTCGAGCCGCTTCTTTTCCTATGCGCGGGAGACGAATCACGACGCGTTTGCGGTCGGCAGCACGGTCACCGTGTCGATCGGCAGCCGCACCAATCCGCTCGGTGAACCGCTGACCGAGAACGATCCGCTCTGGGAGGACGAATTCGTCACCGACGCAAAGCCCAGAACCTATACGGTCGTCGGCGTCTACAAAAGCTTCGATCCCTCGGTCGACGGCACGGGCTACCGCGCGCTGACGAAGGGACAGGGAACCGGCGATTGTTCCGTGTTCTTTACGGTGAAGCATCCGTATCTCTTCAAGCGCGTGATGGCGGAGCAGAGTGTTTCTCAAAATTGGAGACCCAACTCCACGCTGATGCGCTACTACTTCGCATTCGGCGACGATACGGTCACGACGATGCTCTGCGGTTTCGCGGGCGTGCTCGTGCTGCTCGTGATGTTCGGCTCGATCTCGCTGATCTACAATGCATTCTCGATCTCGGTCGCCGAGCGCACGCGCCAGTTCGGTATCTTAAAATCGATCGGCGCGACGAAAAAGCAGATCCGCGCGTCCGTGCGCTACGAGGCACTGGTGCTCTCCGCGTTCGGCATTCCGATCGGCATGCTCATCGGATGTCTCGGCATCGGGATTACGCTGTGGGCAATCCGCGACACCTTTACGGCGCTGATGCCGAATGCGACGACGCAGATGCGCCTTGCGCTGCATCCGATCGCGCTTCTGATCGCGGCTGCCATCGCGCTTGTGACGGTGCTGATCTCCGCCGCGGTTCCCGCACGACGGGCGGCGCGGCTGCAGCCGATCGACGCGATCCGCCAGAGTACCGATATCAGGACCAAGGCGAGGGAGGTCAGAACAAGCAGGCTCACCGAAAAGCTGTTCGGTTTTGAGGGCGCGATGGGCGCCAAGAACTTCAAGCGCAACCGCAAGGGCTATCGCGCGACGGTGCTGTCGCTCATGATGAGCATCGTGCTGTTTATCGGCGCGTCGTCGTTCTGCACGTACCTTACCGACATGGTCGAAACGCTGACCGAGTATACAAGCTATGATGTGTTCGCCTACGTTCCGGTTTATGCCGTGAAGGACGTCATGGCAAAGATGCGCAAGTTCGACGGCGTCACCCGCGCGGCATTTTTCTTCCCGGAGAATGTGTCGGACGGCTACAGCGCAAAGACCGCGCTTTTGACCGATACGTTTCTTGCCGTTCCGTCGCATACGATTGACGCCGAAAACGAACAGTCCTATGTGCCGCTCGAAGTGCTCTGGCTCGAGGACGACGTGTTCCGCGCCCTGTGCCAAGCAAACGGGATCGATCCGGAGCCGTATTTCGATCCGGAAAATCCTTACGGTGTGCTGATGAATTCGGATATCACGGAGTCCTTACACCTTGCCCGCAACAAGGTCAAGCGCTACCGCTACGACCTGTTCCGGGACGATGCGCTGCCCGCGTCCGTCACGACGCGGAAGATTGCACGGCGCGACGGGCTTGTCGCGGAGTATTCTTGGGACGACGAAGCCGGGGAAACGCGGATCGCGTACTATCCGGAGGCGTATTGGCGGCAGGTGATGGAGGGCGCTGCCGAAACGCACAGCTATACCATGGATATCAGCCGTGCGGAGCTTGTGCTGACGGAGGAGGAGGCGTCCGAGACCGTGACATATTCGTTTGACACCTTTGTCAAAACGGACGGCTTCTGCCTGCCGCAGAACTGCGCTTCGCTGATCTATCCGTTTGCAAGATTGGACGCATCGACGTTCGACACCGAGAAGCAGGCGCAGATGTTCTTTGCGGCGAAGGATCACAAGGCGGTGCGCGAAGCGCTGCTGGAGATGTTCGAGGATTCGGACTGGAAGTTCAACGCCTACGCGGGCGACGCCGCACAGGAGCGCGAAAACAGCCGCATGATCGTCGGCGTCGTCAACGTGTTCGCCTATGGGTTCATCATCCTGATCTCGCTGATCGCCGCGGCAAACGTGTTCAACACGATTTCCACGAACATCATGCTGCGGCGCCGGGAGTTTGCCATGCTCAAATCCATCGGCATGACGGAGAAGGGCATGCGCAGAATGCTCAGCTACGAATGCGTCATCTACGGACTGCGCGCGCTGCTGTTCGGGCTTCCGGTGTCGGTCGGCGTGACGTTCCTGATTCACAAGATCGTCGCGCAGGAGCTGGAGCGCGGATTCTACATGCCGTGGCAAAGCATTCTGATCGCGGTCGGCTCGGTGTTTGCCGTCGTCTTTGCCACGATGCTCTACGCAAGAAGGCGCATCAGCCGCGAAAACCCGATCGACGCGCTGAAAAACGAAAATCTGTAAGAACCGGCCCCGCAAACGCGCGGGGCTTTTTGTCTCTCGAAAACCTTGCGCACGGGGGCGCGGTTTGATATAATAACGATATCTAAACTGGGGGCATATGGGATGCGGATTCTTTTGGTCAACGACGACGGCATCAACGCGGAGGGCATCCGCACGCTGATGCGTACGCTCTCAAAGGAGCACGAGGTGTTTGCGGTCGCGCCGGACCGGCAGCGGAGCGCGGCAAGCATGGCAATGACGCTCGATACGCCGCTTCGCGCGGTTCCGGTTCCGGTCGATCTTCCGGTCGCGGGGGCTTTCGCCGTCGACGGCACGCCGGTGGACTGCGCGCGGCTTGCGCTCGGCAATCTGGTGCAGGAGCCGGATCTCGTGATCTCCGGCATCAACCACGGACCGAACCTCGGCAGCGACACGCTCTATTCGGGCACCTGCGGCGCGGCGCAGCAGGCGGCGATCCTGTACCGGCAGGCGATCGCGATGTCGCTCGATCACCGCAATCCCACGCATTTTGAGACCGCGGCTGCGGTCACGATGCGCATGATCGACGTCATCAAAAAGCATCCGCTGCCGTTCGGCATGTTCTATAACGTCAACGTGCCCGATCTGCCGATTGCGGAGATTCGGGGGTACAAGGTCACGCACCTTGCCTATGTGCGCTACAACGGCGTCTATGAAAAGCGCGAGGATCCGCTGGGCAAGCCCTATTACTGGGTGCCGCGCGGCAAGCTCCCGTGCGAAGCGGATGAGGACACGGACTATGCGTGGATGAAGAAGGGGTATGTGACGGTCACACCGATGAGCTTTGATTCCGCAAAGCTCGACGCGGTCGATCTCAAAGAAGAATTCGGAGGCGAAGCATGAGAGTAGCGGTCATCGGCGGCGGCGCCGCGGGACAGCTTGCGGCGATCAAGGCGGCGGAACGCGGCCATGCCGTGACGCTGTTCGAACAGAATGAAAAGCTGGGCAAAAAGCTGTTCATCACGGGCAAGGGACGCTGCAACCTCACCAACGCCTGCGACCGCGACGGGTTCTTCCGCCACGTGGTGAGAAACCCGCGCTTCCTTTACAGCGCGTACGCGAACTTCGACAGCGCGGCGATCGTCGAACTCGTCGAATCGGCAGGCGTACCGACCAAGGTGGAGCGCGGACAGCGCGTGTTCCCGGCGTCGGACAAATCGAGCGACGTTTTGAAAGCGCTCGAACGCACGGTCCGAAAGAGCGGCGTCGACGTGCGGCTCAATACCCGCGTTTCGGAGATTCTCACAAACGGCGAAAGCGTCAGCGGCGTGCGCGTCGGCGAGACGGTCGAGCCGTTCGACGCGGTGATCCTCGCAACCGGCGGGCTCTCCTATCCGAGCACCGGCAGTACCGGCGACGGTCTGCGCTTTGCCGTGAAGCTCGGGCACACGGTCACGCCGCCCGTGGGCTCTCTGATTCCGCTTGAGACCGAAGAACGGTGGTGCGCGGAGCTCTCGGGACTGACGCTCAAAAACGTCACGCTCACCGCGTACGACGGCAGGGGCAGGGAGGTGTATTCCGAGCTCGGCGAAATGCTGTTCACGCACTTCGGCGTCAGCGGACCGCTGGTGCTGTCGGCGTCCGCGCTGATCGCGGAAAACCCTGCGGGTACGGTGCTTTCGATCGATCTCAAGCCCGGTCTTTCGGAGGAACAGCTCGATGCGCGTCTTTTGCGCGATCTGTCCGCCAACGCGAAGAAAACGTTCGGCGGCGCGCTGTACGGACTCTTGCCGCAGCGGCTTTTGGGGATCGTGCTCGACACGGCGGGCATCGACGCGCAGGCGCCTGCGGGCAACTGCTCCAAGGCGCAGCGCAGGGCGCTGGTCGAGACGCTCAAAGGGCTGAAGCTGCATGTGACCGGCGCAAGACCGATCGCGGAGGCGATCATCACGCGCGGCGGCGTCAAGGTGTCGGAGGTCAATCCTTCGACAATGGAATCAAAGAAGGTCCAACAACTGTATTTTGCGGGCGAAATGCTCGACACGGACGCCTTTACGGGCGGGTTTAATCTGCAGATTGCGTGGTCGACGGGCGCGCTGGCAGGGAACAGTATTCCAACGGAGGTTTAACATGAAACAGAGCATCGGCATCGACGGTCCCGCGGGCGCGGGAAAGAGCACGGTCGCCAAGCGCATCGCGAAGGCGCTTGACATTCCCTATCTCGATACGGGCGCGATGTATCGCGCGGTCGCAGTCGCGGCGAAGAAATACGGCATCGGCTTTACGGACGAGCCGAAGCTTGCCGAGTTCGTACAGACGCTCGACATCGCCGTACGGTATCTCGGCAGCGAGCAGCACATGCTTGTGGACGGCGAGGACGTGACCGGACAGCTTCGCGCCGAGGAGATCTCGCAAGGCGCGTCTCTGGTCAGCCGCGTACCCGCCGTGCGCGACCGGATGGTCGAGCTGCAGCGCGAGGTCGCGCATGCGCAGCGCGTCGTCATGGACGGACGCGACATCTGCACGAACGTGCTGCCCGACACGCCTTATAAATTTTTCGTCACCGCATCCGCCGAAGAGCGCGCGAACCGGCGGTATAAGCAGCTGCTGGAAGCGGGACAGGAAGCGGACTACGACACGATTTTGAAGGACATCGTGCGGCGCGACAAACAGGACAGCGAGCGCGCCTACAAGCCGCTGTACTGCGGCGCCGACACCAAGCTGATCGATACGACGAACATGACAATCGAGGAAGCGACGGAAGCCGTATTGCGGGAGGTCTGAACCATGCTGTATCTCATCGGCGTGCTGATTTTAAAGCCGATCCTTCTGGTCTACGGACGCCCGAAGGTCTATAACCGCGCGGCGCTCAAACGCAAGGGAAAGGTCATCTATGTGTCGAATCACGTCAAGATGAGCGATCCGCTGTGGATCGTGACGATCACGACGCGGTTCATCCACTTCATGGCGAAATCGACGCTGTTTTCCTCGAAGCTGATGCGCGCGATCTTCCGGATGCTGCTGTGCTTCCCGGTCAATCAGCGCACCGCCGACACGAAAGCCATCAAGCAGGCGGTCGAGCTGCTGAACAAGGGCAAGGCGTTCGGCATCTTCCCCGAAGGACACCGGTCCTCCACCGAGCGCGACATGGACGCGCTCGACAAGGGCTGCGCATTCATCGCGCTGCGCGCGGACGCGCCGATCGTGCCGATCTACTTTGTGCATCACGACCGCAGGTTCGGTCAGCGCATGAAAGCGGCGGTCGGCGATCCGATCTATCCCTCCGAGGTCAAGGCGCGCTGCCCCGGCAAGAAGCCGGTCGACGCGGTCAACGCGGCGATCACCGACGCGATGATGACGCTTCGCGACATTGCGGAGGCGATGTGATGCAGGTGTATTTTGCGGAGCACGGCGGGTTCTGCTTCGGCGTCTCGCGGGCGATCGATCTGGTCAACAAAGCGGCGGAACAGAACCGGCGCGTGTTCACCTACGGAAAGATCATCCATAACGAGCAGGTGACGGACGAGCTTGCCTCGCGCGGGATTTTTGCGATCGAGAGTCTTGACGAACTGCAGGCGGGGGATACGCTGGTGATCCGCGCGCACGGCGCGCCGCCGGAGGTCTTTTGCGCGTGCGAAGAAAAGGGCGTAAAGGTCGTCGACGCGACCTGCCCGTTTGTCAAGCGCATCCACAGGATCGTCGAACAGGCGAGCGCGGCGGGCGAACCGGTCGTCATTCTCGGAAAGGCCGCGCACCCCGAGGTGATCGGCATCAAAAGCCGCGCGGGCGAACGCGCGGTCACGGTCGGTTCGGCGGAGGAGGCAAGGGCGCTGCAGCTGCCCGATACGGTCACGTTCGTTGCGCAGACGACCGCCAAGCAGCAGGACTACGATTCGATCAAATCCATCCTTTCGGAGCGCTGCGGCAATCTGCATGCGACCTGCACGATCTGCGATACCACGCGGCAGCGGCAGGAGGAAGCGGAGCGGTTGGCGCAAAAATGCACCCGGATCTTTGTGCTGGGATCGGAATCCAGTGCAAATACCCGCGCATTGCTTGAATTAAGTAAAAAAACATGTCGGGATGCCGAAATCATCGAGAATATCGGCAAAATTTCTCTTGCAAAAATAAAACACGATGATATAATAGGTGTAATCGCAGGCGCATCGACGCCCCACGCGATGATTAGGGAGGTTAAACAAGTAATGAGCGAACTCGAAAAGACGACGTTAGAAACCATCGAAGCGGAAGCTCCCGCTGAGGTTGTCGCCGAAGCCACTGAAGTCGTTGCAGAAGAAGCGCCGGCAGCCGTTGAGGCGGTCGCCGAGGAAGCTGCGGAAGCGGTCGAAGAAGTGAAAGAAACCGTAGAAGCGGTAGAAGAAGCGCCGGCAGCAGTTGAAGAAGCAGTCGAAGAAGCTGTTGAGAATGCTGTCGAAGAAGAAGCAGCGGCACCCGTTGCTGTCGAGGCGAAGGCGGAAGCCGAGCCCGAAACATTTGCAGAGGCCTTTGAAAAGACCGTCAGACGCATCCATCCCGGTCAGCTGATCACGGGCACCGTGCTCCAGATCGTGGACGGCGAAGTGTTTGTGAACATCGGCTATAAGGCAGACGGCGTGATCCCGAAGGGAGAATTCTCGCAGGATCCCGAAGTCCGTCCGGAAGATGTGGTCAAGGAAGGCGACAGCATCGATGTAGAAGTTGTCATGGTCAACGACGGCGAAGGCAATGTGCGCCTGTCCCGCAAGAACGTCGAAGGCAAGAAGCTTTGGGACGAAATGCTTGCGGATGACGTCGAAGGCAAGGTCTACGAGGCAGTGGGCAAGGAAGTCGTCAAGGGCGGCCTGATCGCCGAGATCAACGGCGGTATCCGCGCTTTCATTCCGGCTTCGCACGTTTCTACCAAGTATGTCGAGAACCTCGGCGAGTACGTCGGCAAGCCCATCAAGGTCAAGGTCCTCGAAGCGGACAAGGGCAAGAAGCGCATCGTCGCTTCCATCAAGCAGGTTCTGCTCGATGAAGCCAAGGCGGCCAAGCAGGCGAAGTGGGACGCGCTCGTCGTCGGCGAGAAGGTCCACGGCGTCGTTCGCCGCATCACCGATTTCGGCGCGTTTGTCGACATCGGCGGTCTCGACGGTCTCGTGCATGTCACGGACTGCGCATGGGGCAGAGTCAAGCATCCGAGCGATGCGCTGTCCATCGGTCAGGAGATCGAAGTGCTGATTCTCGGCGTCGACCGCGAGAAGGAACGCATTTCGCTGGGCTACAAGCAGCTGCAGCCGAAGCCCTGGACCAAGGCGGCGGAGAAGTACCCGATCGGCACCATTGTCGAGGGTAAGGTTGTCCGTATCGTCCCGTTCGGCGCGTTCGTCGCACTGGAGCCGACGATCGACGGTCTCATCCACATCTCTCAGGTCGGTATCCACCGCATCGAGAAGGTTGAGGACGAGCTCAAGGTCGGCGACATCGTCCGCTGCAAGGTTCTGGACGTCAACGTCGAAGCAAAGCGCATCAGCCTTTCCCGCAAGGATGCTCTGATCGAGGAGAATCCGGAGATCGCGGAGCAGCTCGCAGCCGAGAAGGCGGAGCGCGAACGCATCAATGCGGAGCGCAAGGCACAGCGCGAAGCGCAGCGCGAGCAGCAGAACAAGGAGCGTGAGGAGCGCAACGCGCGCCGCACGCAGGAGAACGGCGAACGCCGCGAATCCCGTCCGGATCGCCGCCGCCGCAACTCCGAAGACGGCGAGTATGAACTCCCGCCGGTCACCCAGACGACCACGTCTCTGGCAAGCCTGTTCGCAAACTTCAAGGCGGACGAGGAGTAATCCGAATCACAACAAAAACCGGCCGTTTCGGTCGGTTTTTTGTTATTTATGACCGAGTTGTAAAAAATATTTGAAAAAATATCGGTTTTTCTCTTTTCAGATGAAAAAGTATCTGCTATAATACTTCCGTACGCATGGCGTATAATACATTTCCCTATGCAGGGAGAATTCTATCAGGAGGAAATCAAAATGAAGAAAATCATCGCTTTGTTGATGGTTCTCGCACTGGCATTTGCGGCATTCGCCTGCACGACGACGCCCGCGACGCCCGACACGCCGGCAAACCCCGACACCCCGGCAAACCCCGACACGCCGGCCAACCCCGACACTCCGGCAAATCCGGAAGCGGCAGCTTATAAAGTAGCAATGGTTACCGACTACGGCGATATCACCGACGAGTCCTTCAACCAGGCAACCTACGAAGGCTGCAAGGAATTCTGCGAAGCGAACAACGTAGAGTTCACCTACAAGAAGCCGTCCGGCGACAGCACCGCAGAGCGTGTTTCCGCGGTTGAAGCTGCGATCGACGAAGGCTATAATGTCATCATTATGCCGGGCTTCGCATTTGCAGGCACCGTTGTTGAAGTTGCTCCGAAGTATCCGGAGACCAAGTTCGTCGCGCTGGACGTTTCCCTCGGCGACCTGCTCGAAGCAGCCGTCACCGCAGCGGGCCAGTCCTACGACTACAATCCGGACAACTGGAATCTTGCGGACTTTGTCGACCTGAGCAACACCTACTGCGCAGTCTACCAGGAAGAGCTTTGCGGCTACATGGCGGGCGTTGCGGCAGTCAAGCTCGGCTATAAGCACCTCGGCTTCCTCGGCGGCATGGCGGTTCCGGCGGTTATCCGTTACGGCTACGGCTTCGTCCAGGGCGCAAACGCGGCGGCTGTTGAGCTCGGCATTGCGGGCGATGTGACCGTTGAGTACGTCTACGGCAACCAGTTCTTCGGCGATGCGGACATCACCGCATACATGGACACCTGGTACCAGACCAAGGGCGTTGAAGTCGTCTTCGCTTGCGGCGGCGGCATCTACACCTCCGCGGTTGAAGCTGCGAAGAAGGTCGAAGGCTCCAAGGTGATCGGCGTCGACGTCGACCAGGCTGCGATCATCGCAGGTCTCGGCGGCGAAGGCATGACCGTTACCTCCGCAATGAAGGGCCTGGCGGCAACCGTTAAGGCAACGCTCACCGACGTCGTTCTGAACGGCAAGTGGGCAGACTATGCGGGTAAGGTTGCAAACCTCGGCCTCGTCTCCGGCGACGATCCGACGGCGAACTTCGTCCAGATCCCGATGGAGTCCACCCAGTGGGCAGACGGCTTCACGCAGGACGATTACAAGGCGCTCGTTGCGAAGATGTTCGCAGGCGAGATCACCGTTGACAACGGCATCGGCGATATGCCCGCAACGGAAATCACCGTCAACGCGTACGGCAACATCAAGGGCTGATTTTCAGTCAAACAAAGAGCTCGGTTTTCCGGGCTCTTTTTTTGTCCCGCAGGATCGGAGGACCGCGAAAAAACGGACGGCAGACGGTCGAAAACGCAACATCGCACTTGAAAAACGATATATGATATGCTAAAATACAAATTGAAATATTGCATGCAAATGCACTAAAACGAGGATGGAGGTAGTGAGATTGGAAACGAAACCCGCTGCGAGCGTTCCCGTTCCAAACGGCGCGCAATCTGAGTATACCATCGAGATGCTCAACATCACCAAGCGCTTTCCGGGCATTATCGCAAACGACAACATCACGCTTCAGCTGAGAAAGGGCGAGATTCACGCCCTGCTCGGTGAAAACGGCGCGGGCAAGTCCACGCTGATGAGCGTCCTGTTCGGGTTGTATCAGCCGGAGGAAGGCATCATCAAGAAGGACGGAAAGGTCGTCAAGATCGACAATCCGAACGACGCGAACGATCTGGGCATCGGCATGGTGCATCAGCACTTCAAGCTGGTCGAGGTTTTCTCGGTTCTGGACAACATCATCATGGGCGTGGAGCCGAACAAGTTCGGTTTCCTGCAAAAGGCGGAAGCGAAGAAAAAGGTCATCGAGCTGTCGGAGCGCTACGGTCTGCAGGTCGATCCGGACGCCAAGATCGAGGATATCACCGTCGGTATGCAGCAGCGTACCGAGATCCTCAAGATGCTCTACCGCGACAACGAGATCCTGATCTTCGACGAGCCGACGGCCGTTCTGACGCCGCAGGAGATCGCGGAGCTCATGCATATCATGAAGAACCTGAAGGCGGAAGGCAAGAGCATCCTGTTCATCTCGCACAAGCTCAACGAGATCATGGAGGTTGCGGATCGCTGCACCGTCCTTCGCAAGGGCAAGTACATCGGCACGGTCAACATTGCGGAGACCACCAAGGAAGAGCTTTCCCGCATGATGGTCGGACGCAACGTCAACTTCCACGTCGAAAAGGGCGAGCCGCATATCGGTGAGGAAATCCTCCGCATCGAGAACATGACGGTCGCGTCCAAGGTCCACAAGAACAACGCGGTCAAGAATGTCAGCCTCAACGTGCATGCGGGCGAGATCGTCTGCATCGCGGGCATCGACGGCAACGGTCAGTCCGAGTTTGTCTACGGTCTCACCGGTCTTGAACCGCTGGTCTCCGGCAAGATCACGATGTGCGGCAAGGACATCACCAAGATGCCGATCCGCAAGCGCAACATCGGCGGCATGAGCCATATTCCGGAGGACCGTCATAAGCACGGTCTGGTACTGGATTATTCGCTCGAATACAATCTGGTGCTGGAACGCTATTTCGAACCCGAGTTCACGAACAAAGCGGGCTTCCTGAAGAAAAAGAACATCCGCGAGTACGCCAACCGTCTGATCGAGCAGTTCGATATCCGTTCCGGTCAGGGCGCGATCACCACGGCACGTTCGATGTCGGGCGGCAACCAGCAGAAAGCGATCGTCGCGCGCGAAATCGACAAGAATCCGGAACTGCTCGTCGCGGTACAGCCGACGCGCGGTCTCGACGTCGGCGCGATCGAAGGCGTTCATAAGCAGCTCATTGCGCAGCGCGACGCCGGTAAGGCGGTTTTGCTCGTGTCCCTCGAACTGGATGAGGTCATGGACGTTCCGGACCGTATCCTCGTGATGTACGAAGGCGAAATCGTCGGTGAACTGGATCCGAAGCAGACGACACAGGAAGAGCTCGGCCTCTATATGGCTGGCGCGAAGAGAGACGAGGTGGTCGTAAAATGAAAAAGATCCTGAAGAACAAAGCACTGCAATCGATTCTGGCGGCGCTGCTGTGCATCATTGTCGGCGTGCTCGTCGGATATATCGTGCTCCTGCTCATTGAGCCGAAGGGCGCGAACGCCGCAATCGCGGGCGTTCTGAAGAACTTCATGGCGCGCAAGAGTACCGGCCTGCGGCTCAAGGAACTCGGCAACACGCTCGTCAAGACGATGCCGCTGATCCTGTGCAGCCTGTCGGTCCTGTTCGCGTACAAGGTCGGTCTGTTCAACATCGGCGCGGCAGGTCAGTACGTTGTCGGCGCGGGCGCGTGCCTCTATTGCGCGCTGGCACTCGGACTTCCGTGGTATGTCTGCCTGCTCGCGGCGATCGTCGCAGGCGCGCTGCTTGCCGGTATCTCCGGTCTTCTGAAAGCGTACTGCAACGTGAACGAGGTTATCTCCTGCATCATGTTGAACTGGATCAGCCTGTATGCGGTCAACACGCTGCTTGCGCCGTTCGCACCGGTCGGCAAGAAGGACACCTACGAGATCGCGCAGATCAATGTGAGCGCGCTGCTCCCGCGGCTCGGTCTCGATAAGCTGTTCAACGGCAACACCAAGGTTACGATCGCGCTGCCGATCACGATCATTCTGGCAATCCTGATCTGGATCCTGCTCGAAAAGACCAAGCTCGGTTATGAGCTTCGCGCAACCGGTCTCAACAAGAACGCGGCGAAATACTGCGGCATGAAGGAAAAGCGCAACATCATCCTGACGATGCTGATCGCAGGCGCGCTTTCCGGCGCGGCGGCAGGTCTGTACTTCCTCTCCGGCTTCAAAGAGTGGGACATCAACCAGTCGTCGGTCCCGGGCATGGGCTTCAACGGCATCGCGGGCGCGTTCCTCGGCGCGTTGAATCCGATCGGCTCCATCTTCTCCTCGTTCTTCATTCAGCATATCACCGACGGCGGCGCTCTGAACCTCAACACGCAGAGCTATCCGCCGCAGATTGCGGACCTGATCTCCGCGATCATCATCTATCTGTGCGGCTTCGTGCTGTTCTTCAAGACGACGCTGAACCGCCTGGTCGACCGTTCGGAGGAGCGTAAGCTGCAGAAGCAAAAAGCAATTGCCGAAAAAGCGGAAGGAGGTAAACAATAATGGATCTTTTGATACAGTATACGCTGGTCTTTACCTCCGTTCTGACGCTGGTTGCACTCGGCGGGTGCTTCTCGGAACACTCCGGCGTCATCAACATCGGTCTCGAAGGCATCATGGTCATCGGCGCGCTCGGCGGCTCGCTGGTGCTGAAGTACATGAGCGTGACGACTCCGGCAATCTGGGTTGTTCTGGCAACGGTCGGCGTCGCGATTGCGGCGGGCGTCATCTACTCCCTGCTGCTCGGCGTTGCGTCCATCACGTTCAAGGCGGACCAGACGCTCGTCGGTACCGCAATGAACATGCTCGGCGTGGCGGCGGCAACCGTCGTCGTCAAGTCGGTGAACATCGCGGAAACGATGGGCTCCAACAACTCCCCGAAAGTCATCTACAGCGCGGTCAAGGATAAGCTGCTGATCGTGCAGGGCACGGAATACAGCTGGTTTCTGATCTTCGCGCTCGTGCTGCTGATCGCTTCGTACATCGTCCTCTACAAGACCAAGTTCGGTCTGCGTCTGCAGGCGTGCGGCGAGCATCCGCAGGCGGCTGCTTCCGTCGGCATCAACGTGCTGAAGATGCGTTACGCGGGCGTTATGATCTCCGGCGCGCTGGGCGGACTCGGCGGCATCGTGTACATCACGGCGGGCGTTTCGCAGTGGTCGTTCGACGTCGGCGTTGCGGGCTTCGGCTTCCTGTCCCTGGCGGTTATGATCTTCGGTCAGTGGAAACCGGTGCGCATCGTGCTGGCGGCGCTGCTGTTCGGTCTGTTCCGCGCACTCGGCAGCGTTTACACGGGCTTCGATTTCCTCAACAACCTGAACATCCCGAAGAGCGTGTACAACATGCTTCCGTACATCGTCTCGCTGATCGTCCTTGCGCTGACTTCGAAGCGCTCCCGCGCGCCGAAGGCGGAAGGTATTCCGTACGACAAGGGCATGCGATAAACAAACAAATCGAAAGGATCGTCTTCGGACGGTCCTTTTTTGTATGCAAAAACGATGCGGCGGGAATGCTGTACATATGTGGGTTCTGATCGTTTTGTTTGTTCTGTTGTTTCTTTTGCTGCTGCTGTCGATGCCGCTGATCGTCGAGGCGCGGCTGCGCTTCGGTCTGCGCGACGCTGTGGTGCATCTGAAGGTCTATGTGCTCGGGCTGATCCCGATTCCGGTCAGGCTGCGGATTCATCTCTTCTCCGAACCGGTCTTCACGCTCTGCATCGGCAAAAAGCGAACGTCGCTCGTGAAGCGCAAACAGAACGGCGCGGAGGGAATTCTGGAAGGGCTGCAGATCCGGAACCTGCGCGTTTCGGTCACGCTCGGGATCGGCGGCGATCCGGCGCGGTCGATCTGGTACGCCGGGATTCTCGGCGTTGCGCTCTCGATGCTGATTCCGCGCGTGAGCGAAACCGGCGCCGTCCGCGTGCATCCGGCAAAGGATTCCGTGCTTCGCCTTTCGGCTGCGGGCAGCGCGATTCTGCAGCCGGTCGACGCGGTGCGCGGAATTCGGCGAATGCGGCGAATAGAACGGGCGAAAGCGGCAAACAATAGCCGTAAATCTCAAGAAAAGAGGACCGAATATGCATCCTGTTGAAACCATTCTGCAAACCACGATGCGCGAAGTCAAGAACATCATCGACGTGAACACGATCGTCGGCAATCCGATCTACGGCGAAGGCGGGGCGGTGCTGATCCCCGTCAGCAAGGTGAGCCTCGGCTTCTTCGCGGGCGGCGGGGACTTCCCGACGCAGACCGTTCAGAAAAAGGGACAGCCGGACAGCGACGCGGACCGTTATCCGTTTCTCGGCGCGAGCGTCGTCGGCGTCTCGATCACGCCGAAAGCGTTCCTGTACATGCAGGGCGGCAAGGCGACGCTGCTGCAGGCGGACTGCGACAACACGCTCGACCGGCTCGTGCAGCTGATTCCGACCGCGATGAACGAGATCCGCGAAGCGATCGAGGACATGCGCCGCCAGAAAACGGAGGAGGAAGCGTGAAACGCGCGCTTGCGGCGCTGCTCGTCGCGGCGCTGCTCCTGCTGCCGAAGCCCGCGCACGCGGATGCGATCCCCGCGCAGGCGGCGTACCTCCTCGAGGCGAATTCCGGCAGGGTGATCGCCGCGCAGAACGAAAACGCGCATCTGCCGATGGCGAGCACGACCAAGATCATGACCGCGCTGCTTGCGATCGAATCGGGCAGGATGGGCGAGACGGTGACGGTCGCGCCGGAAGCCGTCGGCACCGAAGGCTCGTCGATGTACCTCAAGGCGGGCGAAAAGCTGAAGCTTCGGGACCTCGTCTACGGGCTGATGCTGCGCTCCGGCAACGATGCCGCGGTGGCGATCGCCTGTTTTCTCGACGGCGGGACCGGCGCGTTTGCGGACCGGATGAACGCGCGGGCGGCGGAGCTGGGGCTTTCGGACACGCACTTTACCAATCCGAACGGTCTGCACGACGCGGCGCACTACACGAGCGCGCACGACCTTTGCCTGCTCGCGAAGACGGCGCTGGACGATCCGGTGTTTTCGGAGATCGTCCGCACGCGCTATTATGAAACCGGCGGCGAGACGCCGCGCACGCTCAAGAACAAGAACCGGCTGCTGTGGGAATACGAGGGCGGCATCGGCGTCAAGACCGGCTACACGAAGACGGCGGGGAAGTGCCTCGTCTTTGCGGCGGAGCGCGGCGGCATGAAGCTGGTCGGCGTGGTGCTGAACTGTCCGTCGATGTGGAAGACCGCCGTCTCGATGCTCGACGACGCGTTTTCGACCTATCGCGCGGCGCTGTTTGTGGACGCGCGCACGGTTTTTACGGTTCCGGTCAAAAACAGCGGCAAAAAAGCATTGCCTGCGACGCCGATTTCGGGTATACTGTATCCGGTGAGAATCGGGGGAGACGAGACGTTTACGGTCGAAACGTCGTTCGATCCGGCGCTCTGCGCGCCGGTGCGGGCGGGCGATCCGGTCGGCACGGCGACGCTGTACCGCAACGGGATAGCGGTCTGTTCGGTCCCGATCGTCGCGGCGGAAGCGGCGGACACGCCCGGTTTTCTCGAATATTTGCAAAGGACGGTTTCGGACTGGATCGGCTGAACCGCGAGGGGCATTATGCGGCTGCAGAAATTCATGGCGGACTGCGGCGTGGCGTCGCGCCGCGCCTGCGAACAGATCATTTCGGACGGACGGGTGACGGTCAACGGCATTCCGGCCGTTCTCGGCATGTCGGTGGAGGAGACGGACGACGTCCGGCTGGACGGGAAGCCGCTGAAACCGGCCGAAAAGCGCGTGGTCCTGATGCTCTATAAGCCGCGCGGCGTGGTGTCCACGTCGAGCGACGAAGCGGGGCGCAAGACCGTGCAGGCGTTTGTCGGCGATTTGCCGTACCGGCTCTACAACGTCGGACGGCTGGACCTCAATTCCGAAGGGCTGCTGCTTCTGACCAACGACGGCGAGCTGTGCAACCATCTGATGCATCCGCGCTACGGCGTCGAGAAGACGTACCGCGTCGTGTGCGACGGCACGCTGTCCGCATCGGAGATCGCGGCGCTGACCAACGGCGTGCAGCTCGAAGACGGCATCACCGCGCCGGCGAAGGTCACGAACATCCGCAGAAGCACGACCGGCGGCACCGCGTTTTCGATCACGATCCACGAGGGACGCAACCGCCAGATCCGCCGCATGCTCGAAGCGGTGGGGCACCGCACGCTGCGCCTCAAGCGCGAAGCATACGGACCGCTCAAGCTTGGCGAGCTGAAGCCGGGTGAGTGGCGGTATCTGTCCGAAGCGGAAATCGCAGCGCTGTATCGCACCGCGCGCGTATAATCACCAAGAAGGGGGAAGCCCCTTCTTTTTTGTTCTGTGTATGGCGCCGTTTTTCGCGTCCGCGCGGAGTTTCTTCCTATGTACCAAATACGATATTTATATCGTATACGGTAATAACGGATACGGTAATAACGAATACCGTATCCGATACGGTAGAGAATAATAAGTATCGTATCCGTTACGGTAAGGAAGAATCAAAAAATACCGTATCCGTTACGGTATAAAAGTCTTTTCTCAAGCGGAAAAACACCTCATCACCGCTACGCGGAGCTTCCCCTCAAGGGGAAGCCGTGCATTGTGCACACCCAAAAGCCCTCCCTGTGGGTGGTACGCGCGCTTCCCGCGCGTGCCATCGCTTCTCAGAATGACAAGAGGGCGGATGCTGTGCGGAGGACAGGACGGGGAGCGCAGAAAAGACGGCGCGTGCGGAAGTGCCTGTTTGCGGCGCGGCGCTTTACGATATTTTTACGCGTATTTCAAGGATAAATCAAACGCTATCCCTTGACGAATCGACGGAAACAAGGTACAATAAAACTGTATTTTTCATGGGCTGCAACACAGCAATGTGATGGAATACAGCAAAAACAAAGAATGATTATGGAGGGAAACATGAAGAAAATTTTGGCTATCGTACTGTGCCTGCTGATGGTCGCTTCCTTTGCGGCATGCTCTTCCTCGGAGAAGAACGAGAGCGGCATCAAGGTCGGCATCATCCTGGTCGGCGATGAGAACGAGGGCTACACCTATGCGCACATCGAAGGCATCAAGGAAGCTCTGAAGAACTGCGGCATCGACGAAGCAACGCAGACCGTCTGGAAGTATGTCATTCCGGAAACCTCGGTTTGCTACGACACGGCGGTTGACCTTGCGGAGCAGGGCTGCAACATCATCTTCTCGAACAGCTACGGTCATCAGTCCTACATGGTGCAGGCTGCGGCGGAGTATCCGAACGTGGTCTTCGTACCCTGCACGGGCGACACGGCGAACGTTTGCGGGCTTGACAACGTGGTCAACATGTTCCCGCAGACCTATCAGTCCCGCTACGTCTCCGGCGTGGTTGCGGGTTTGAAGCTCAAGGAGCTCATGGATGAAGGCAAGGTCACCGATCCCTATGTGGGCTATGTCGGCGCCTATCCGTATGCAGAGGTCGTTTCCGGCTACACCGCGTTCTTCCTCGGCATCAAGTCCATCGTTCCCGAAGCGCACATGGATGTGCAGTACACCTCGTCCTGGTTCGATCTGAACAAGGAGAACGAGACCGCGAAGGCGTTGATGGCACGCGGCTGCGTCATCATCGGTCAGCATGCGGACTCCACCGGCGCACCGAGCGCGGTTCAGGCGGCGCTTGAAAACGGCGAGATCCACTACAGCGTCGGCTACAACGTAGACATGCTCAGCGTTGCGCCCGATGCGGCTCTCACCAGCGCGCAGAACAACTGGGGTGTTCTCTACACCAACGTGCTCAAGGACTTCATGGCGGGCAAGAAGGTCGCGCACGACTATACCGCGGGCTATGAAGCGGACGGCGTCATGATCTCCGCGCTCGGCAAGTCCTGCGCTCCGGGCACCGCAGAGAAGGTAGAAGAAGTCATCAAGGGCATCAAGGACGGCACGATCCATCCGTTCGACGTCAAGAACTTCACCGTGGGCGGCGCGGCGGTCGATACGCTCGTCTACAACTTCTCGACCTGGAACTCCGACTATACTGCCTATCAGTACATCGGCGAAGAGATCGAGTGCATCAAGGACGGTTACTTCCATGAGTCCGAATTCCGCAGCGCACCGTACTTCGAACTGCGCGTCGACGGCATCACCGAGCTCAACAACTGATTTGTTTGATCCCGAGAGGGCGGCTGTATAAACAGCCGCTCTTTCTTTTGCGCGCAGATTTTCTTCCTTTTTTTGCGCGTTTCCGGTTTACAAGGCGCGGTTTTTTTGTTAAAATCATATACGGAAACGTATAGCCGTTTCCAATCCTCGACGGAAGGGATGAAGCATTTGGAATACGCCATCGAACTTCGAAACATCACCAAGCGATTCGGCAAGGTTGTTGCGAACCACAACATCAACCTCGGATTGAAGAAGGGCGAAATCCTGTCGCTGCTCGGCGAAAACGGCAGCGGCAAGACGACGCTGATGAATATGCTCTCCGGCATCTACTATCCCGACGAAGGCGAGATCTTCGTCGACGGAAAGCTTGCGGAGATCCGGTCGCCGAAGGACGCGTTTGATCTGCACATCGGCATGATCCACCAGCACTTCAAGCTGGTCGACGTGCTGACCGCCGCGGAGAATATCATACTCGGTCTCAACGAAAAGACGGTGGTCGACCTCAAGGGCGTGCGCAAAGCGGTGCGCGAGATCTGCGACCGCTACGGCTTCGTGGTCGAGCCGGACAAAAAGGTTTACGACATGTCGGTTTCCGAAAAGCAGACGCTGGAGATCGTCAAGGTTCTGTACCGCGGCGCCGACATCCTGATCCTCGACGAGCCGACGGCGGTTCTGACGCCGCAGGAAACGCGCAAGCTGTTCGCCGTCATGCGCAACATGCGCGCGGACGGCAAATCGATCGTCATCATCACGCACAAGCTGCACGAGGTCATGGAGATTTCCGACCGCGTCGCGGTTCTCAGAAAGGGCGAGTACATCGGCGATATCCCGACGAGCGAAACGAACCCGCAGCAGTTGACCGACATGATGGTCGGTCGCGCCGTGCGGCTGAACATCGACCGCCCGCAGGCGGATGAAGTGACGGAACGGCTGCGCGTGGAACACCTGACCGTGACCGACATCGAGGGCGTCAAGAAGCTGGACGACGTCTCGTTCACGGCGAACGCGGGCGAGATCCTCGGCATCGCGGGCATCGCGGGCAGCGGACAGAGAGAGCTTTTGGAAGCGATCGCCGGTCTGCAGCAGGCGGCGCCGGAAAGCAAGATCACCTACATCGAGCCGGACGGGAAAGAGCTGCTGATGAACGGCATGAAGCCGATCGAAATCATCAAGAAGGGCATTCTGCTGTCGTTCGTGCCGGAGGATCGCTTCGGCATGGGACTGGTCGGCGGCATGACGATCACGCAGAACGTGATGCTGAGAAGCTACCGCAGAGGCAAGAGCCCGCTTCTGGATCAGCAGTTCCCGAAGAAGCTGGCGGAGAAGATCGTCAACGACCTCGAGGTCGTTACGCCGGACATCAACCGCATTCCGCTGCGCCGTCTTTCGGGCGGCAACGTGCAGAAGGTGCTGGTCGGACGCGAGATCGAACAGAGCCCGACGGTGCTGATGACGGCATACGCGGTGCGCGGTCTCGACATCAATACATCCTACACGATCTACAATCTTCTGACCGAACAAAAGATGAAAGGCGTCGCCGTGATTTACGTCGGCGAGGACCTCGACGTGCTGCTCGAGCTGTGCGACCGCATCCTCGTGCTGTGCGCGGGCAAGGTCTCCGGCATCGTGGACGGCAGAGCGACGACGAAGGAGGAGGTCGGTCTGATGATGACGCATCTCGGCAAGCCCTCCGAACAGGAACTGCGGGAATCGGAACAGACCGATGCGCCCGTACATGAGGAGGTGAAAGCATGAGCATCAAGAGAGAACCGTTCGTTCGCATCAGCAAACGCGACGGCATGGCGCGATGGAAGAGCTGGCTGATCCGCCTGATCGCGGTGGTGGTCTCGCTGATGATCAATGCGATCATCATCTATGCGATCTCCGGTCTGAACCCGCTGCTGGTGTACAAGGAAATGTTCGAAGGCGTCTTCGGCACCACGCGCCGCATGTGGGCATGGATCCGCGACATGATGCTGCTTCTGTGCATCGCGGTCGGTCTTGCGCCGGCGTTCAAGATGCGCTTTTGGAACATCGGCGCGGAAGGTCAGATCCTCGTCGGCGGCATCGGCGCCGCGGCGTGCATGATCTATCTCGGCAGCGCGGGACTTCCGAACTGGCTGCTGCTCGTCATCATGGCGGCGGCGAGCCTGATCGCGGGCGCGATCTGGGGCATGATCCCCGCGGTGTTCAAGGCGCAGTGGAATACGAACGAAACGCTGTTCACGCTGATGATGAACTACATCGCGATCCAGCTGACGTCGTTCTTCATTCCGATCTGGGAGCATCCGGCAGGCAGCAACACGGTCGGCACGATCAACTCGGTTTCCAAGGCGGGCTGGTTCTCGCCGATGTTCGGGCAGATGTACGGACTCAACGTGCTGATCGTCGTTCTGCTGACGATTGCCATGTATATCTACCTCAAGTACAGCAAGCACGGCTATGAGATCGGCGTCGTCGGCGAATCCGAAAACACCGCGCGCTACGCCGCGATCAACGTCAAGAAGGTCGTCATCCGTTCGATGACGCTGTCCGGCGCGATCTGCGGTCTGGCAGGCTTCCTTGCGGTGGCGGGCGCGGACCACACGATCTCCACGGATACGTCCGGCGGACGCGGCTTCATCGCGATCATCGTCGCATGGCTCGCGAAGTTCAACACCCTCGTCATGGTGCTGATCGCCGCGATGATCGTCTTCCTCGACAAGGGCGCGATCGCGATCGCCTCGAAGTTCCAGCTTTCCAACGACGTGTCGAACATCCTGACCGGCGTGATCCTGTTCTTCATCCTCGGCAGCGAGTTCTTCATCAACTACAAGCTGAAATTCGGATTTGTTCATAAGGAGGAGAAAGCCAAATGACACAGTTTATTTCCCTCTTTACCACAGCGGTCAGCTTCGGCACGGTCATCATGTTCGGCGCGATGGGCGAGATCCTGACCGAGAAATCCGGTCAGCTGAACCTCGGCGTTCCGGGCATCATGTACCTCGGCGGCATTGCCGGTCTGATCGGCGCGTTCCTCTACGAGCTCAACAATCCGGCGGCAAACGGCACGGTCGGCATGTTGATCGCGCTCGGCTGCGCGCTTGCGGCGGCAGCGCTCGGCGGTCTGATCTACGCGTTTCTGACGATCACGCTGCGCGCGAACCAGAACGTCACCGGTCTCACGCTGACGATCTTCGGATCCGGTCTTGCAAACTTCTTCGGCGGCTCGCTGAACAAGATGGCGGGCGGCGTCGGTCAGATCTCCGTCGCGCTGACGAGCCGCGTCTTCTGCAAGACGCTGACGATCACCGAACCGCTCGGCGCGGTGCACAAGCTGTTCTTCAACTTCGGCTACATGACGTACCTTGCGATTGCGCTGGCGATCCTTCTGAGTTGGGTGCTGAACCGCACGAGCGTCGGTCTGAACCTGCGCGCCGTCGGTGAGAATCCGGCGACGGCGGACGCGGCGGGCATCAACGTCACGAAGTATAAGTATCTTTCCACCTGCGCGGGCGCGGCGATCTCGGGCCTCGGCGGACTCTACTACGTCATGGACTACATCAACGGCACGTGGGCAAACGACGGAAACATCGAAGCGCTCGGCTGGCTTGCTGTCGCGCTCGTCATCTTCGCCACGTGGAAGCCGCTGCGCGCGGTGTGGGGCGCATACCTGTTCGGCGCGCTGTGCTGGCTCTACAACTTCATCCCGGGACTCAACCGCAGCTCGCAGGAGATCTTCAAGATGCTGCCCTACGCGGTCACGATCATCGTGCTGATCACGGTGTCGCTGCGCCACAAGCGCGAGGATCAGCCGCCGCAGAGCTTGGGCCTTGCCTACTTCCGTGAAGAACGATAGAAACACTCGAAAAAAACGACCGGATCGCTCCGGTCGTTTTTTGTTATGTTCAGTCCTGGAACCGGCTCAACGATTCGCCCTTCAGCCAGCGGATCAGTTCGGGCGGGGTGT
>JAEEGH010009387.1_pt1 | contig 22826 bp, 15 predicted proteins | sample 9134181 | NCBI WGS metagenome assembly JAEEGH01 (sample SAMN16246544, study PRJNA631951) | gut metagenome | biome: gut microbiome; feature: rumen; material: DP-attached | host: Bos | place: Iran: Karaj | collected 2018-10
CGGTCATCAGCTGCTTCTTTGCTTTCTCAACACTCAGTTCTTCCTGTGTCTTGCTGTTAAGACCCATTACAACGGGAGAACCGTCTTCGTGCGTCTCATCGAGAACTACAGTCTGATCGTATGTCTCGCCTTCCTGGACTTCTCCGACTACGGCCATGACAGTCTCCTGAGTCTCGCCGGCTGTCAGAGTATTGTCAGTCTCAGAAGTCTCAGAGGGATCTGAAGTCTCGGTCGTCTCGGAAGCAGCGGTTGTTGCAGTAGTCTCAGTTGCTGCGGCGGTCGTCTCTGCAGGTGCTGGCGCGTCTCCGCCTGCTGCAGGAGCTGCAGCACTGCCGTTATCGGATGCAGGAGCTGCTGTTGCCTGAGTCGGATTTGTAGAATTACCGGAGCTTGAATTGTTATTTGCCGGTACCGGTGTGGGTGTAGCTGTCGGTTTGGGCGTAGGTGTTGCCGTCGGTTTGGGTGTAGGAGAGGGAGTGGGTTCCGGAGTGGGAGTAGAAGCATACTGAATAACACTTATGGAACCTACCGATACATCATTATTTGAAATATTTGTTCCGGTTACAGCAAATTCCACATTTTGACCTGTATATGTATATTGGACCGTTATAGAATCGCCGTCAGATGTGCAAGTGACGTCACCACTTGTGCTTCCATTAAAGAAAATATCATTTCCCGAATTGATGGTGACTTGGACAACATCTCCTTTGTTAACACCCCAAGTGCTGATTCCGATCTTACCGGCATCAGAATTGTCCCATTGCGATATCCACCATACAGAGGCTCCCGCATCTGCACTAACTGTACGAGCGGGACCTAAAACAAAAATACCCGCTATAACTAATAGTGAGCAAAGACTAAAGGAAACAATTCTAACCGCAAACTTCCCAGCACTTCTGCTAACCGTCATTCTCCGAGCCCCCCTCGAGAAAAATAGTTAAGACACGCGTTAACATTTTGTTAACAACTCAATTATATGGGCTGAAGCCTTGATTTTCAAGGGTTTGAGGGCATTTTTTAACGCCTTATTTCCGTCACAATTCTTGAAACGCAATACTTTTAAGGCTTGCACCCGATTGCGCAAATAATAAAAAACTACAAGAATTACGACAAGGCCGGGAATAATCCGTAAAACGCGAACATATTTATTTCTGTGAATGTAAATACCTAAAGCAAATTTGGCGGCTCAGATATACATTAACAGAACACTTACAGCCAGCGACCCGATACAGGTTCCGATCGCAACGACCAAAAGCGACTTTTCCATAAAACTCAGCGCAAGCGCGACCGCAAGTCCTGCCACTGCTGCCGGGACAGAGCCGGTTGAATAGAGTATCGCCGGGAAGGTCATCGCCGACAGGACCGTATAGGGGATGTAATCGAAGAAGGCTTTTACCTTCGGGTTGGTGAGCTTACGCCTGAACAGTACAAAGGGTACCATCCTCATAAGGTATGTCGTGACCGTCATGGTGATGAACAGGGGAATGAACGTCCCGACAGATACTGTCTCTCTGCTTTCAGACGAGACTGCCGCAGCGGAAGATGACACATATCCGGGAGCAAAGAAGAACAGGATCGCGATAATGGCAGCAAGCAGAACGGCAAGAACGGCAAACGACATTCGCCTGCTCATCTGCCTTCCCGTAACGGCAACTCCGCAAAGTGCAGCGGTCACAGCTGCGATTATTATCGCAAAGCCTCCGGTGATGTGTGAGGAGAGGAAAGGAACATAGAACATAACAGCCGAGAGTACGCAGGCCAGGACCGCGCTGTTCATTATGACGGGATCCTTCTTGGTCTGAGGGATGACGATCGAGACAAACATGCCGTAGATGCCTATCGAGAGTGCGTTGGTAAGAAAGTCAGGGAACACGCCTCCCAGAAGGGCGCCGATAACGGTGCCTCCTGTCCAGCCTATTACCGGCAGGATGGTGAGTCCAAAGAAGTATCTGGCACTTATAGGGTGTTTCCTCGTGATGGCAACGCCGAAGATCTCATCCGTTATACCGTAGGCGAGAAGTATCCTCATAAGAGGCGTCATGGAAGCATCAGTCTTTTGGGAGAGAGCGATTCCCATCAGGGAATACCTGAGGTTGATTACGATCTGCGCGATGATCATGGCCGCGATCCCGCCTGCACCTGCTATGATGCCGACGCCTGCGACCTGACCTGCGGATGTGACATTGGTAAGAGAGATAATGCTGGCCTGGATCCAGTTAAGACCTGAAGTGATGGCAAGTATACCGAAGGTAAAGGATACCGACAGATAACCGAGACCGACAGCAAGACCGTCCCTGAATCCGTCAGAGAAAGAGCCCGACTTCTGCGTATTATCAGCCATAGAGCGCGACTATCTCATCAAATGAGAAGTACATATCAAGATCGGTCTGCATCTGAGCAGCCGAATCAGAATCGATATCTACGACAGAGACGAGAGTCTTCGTCTCGGAATCGAGTTTATAGACTGTACCGCCGGTGATATAGTACTTCTCGACCGGGTCGAAATCTCCGTTGTTGTATACGGTAGTACGGGCAAAGATCATGGCATCTCCCGTATCGAAATACTCATCCACCACGGTGCGGTCATCAAAGACCTTCTCCATCTGGAGAGCTCTGTACTTACCGTCAGCTGATACCGTGTATACGGTATAGGCAGGATTGCCTGCGTAACTTGTTCCGTCTCCTTCTTTTACCGTAGCTTCATCATGATGATCTACCATGTACAGGTTCAGTTCTTCGTCGAACTGTTTCATGAAATTGTTGACGGAGTCATATGTAAGTTCCACAGAAGTGGCTTCAGGCTGTGAAGCATTCTGCGATGCGGTCATCTCAGGATTGGAATAGAGCTTGTCGTTGTTGCAAGCGGCAAAAGCTGTGAGCATGGCAGCGGCCACTGCAGCAGCTGCTGCTTTCTTAACAAAAAGATCTGTATGAACTGTTCTCATATAATGCCTCCACGCCTATTAACCGCCCGATTATAGCACATATGTAAGATAAAGGCTTAATTCGCAAGTTGACAACGGCACCCAAAGATTATAAAATCATTGAGCATTTTATAGCACACGGAGAAGTCGCCTAGCCTGGTCGAGGGCGCACGACTGGAAATCGTGTAAACCCCAAAAGGGTTTCGAGAGTTCGAATCTCTCCTTCTCCGCCAGTGAAACCCCTGTAAACATTGCGTTTGCGGGGGTTTTGATTTTGTTTGACCACAATTTTGACCACAATTATTTCTGTGCTGAGTGGTCTCTACGAGACTTTATTGATAAACTGTTGCATCTTTTGTGCTGAACGCTTCTTCATCTCGAGATTACTGTGACCATAGGTATCAAGTGTAAAAGCGGAGGTTGCGTGTCCCATATTATCCTGCAGAGTCTTTATGTCATCACCGCTTTCCAATGAAACTACAGCAAAGGTATGTCTGAGATCATGGAATCGCATGCTGTCGATCCCAAGTTCCTTTACTACAGCCTTGAAGTGCTTATAAATAGTGACATGTCTGAGATTCTGTCCGAGCTCATTGGTAAACACAAGATTCATTGAGTTGTCCCAAGTAGCACCGGCTTTCCCGGCCCAATCTTCTTGCTGATTCTTTTGTCTTTCCAACATGAGCATTACTGAAGGGGCGACTGCCAGAATACGTGTTTTGTCATTCTTGGTGTAATCCAAGATATACTCGGCACCCTTGCCCCTGTGTGAGAGTTTAAGCTGCTTGTTGATGGTAATGCAGGAATTGTTGAAATCAACACAGTCCCATGTGAGTCCCAATACTTCGCTCTGTCGAAGTCCGGTAAATAGTGTGATATAGAAAATACTTTCATATTTATTCCCCTTAATCTGTTCCAAAAAGTTCTTTATTTCATCTGATCCAAGGGTCTTGATCTCTTTTTTGTTTACACGGGGTAATTTACAGAGTTCGCAGGGATTATCTCTTATCATTCGCAGTTCCTTGGCCTGTGCCAGTGCTTTTGAAAGTATCCCGTGAATGTTCTTAATTGTTTTGGGACTGAGATTCTTCTTGTTACTAAGGTCGTTATAGAATCTTTGTATCTGTGTTGCGTTGAGATTAATCAGTTTGATCTCGCCGAGAGCCGGAATGATGTGGTTTTTACATCGAGAACTATAGGTATCGTAAGAGTACTGCTTGATCGCAGGCTTTGCATATACTTCCAGCCAAGTGTTTATCCATTCTTTAAGCTTGATCTTGGTCGGTTCGATGTACTGTCCTGTATCAATCTCGCCGGTTATCTCGGTCAGTTTCTTCCTGACTTCTTCCTGCGTCTTGCCATAAATGGAATGTTTTTTGTATTTACCTGCTCCATCAACTTCGGCAGTAGAGTAGATGCCTTCCCATCTGCCGTCGGCTCTCTTTCTTATGCATCCGCTTCCGTTTGCATTTCTTTTCATTCTTGCCATTTTTCCTCCTTTCTTTAGGTATAGAAAACAAGTGAGTGGTCATCCCACTTATTCTGTCAGATAGTTGTCAAGGAACCATTGTTCCAGTTCGTCATAGGAGATGTCTCCGTTTAAGCATTTGTCTCTCATCTGACGTGCCTTCTCACTCCACTCCGAGAAGTGTTCTTCTGTAATCTGCCCTTTGGCCTTCCTTGCGAATGTCGCCTTGTAACTTCTCTGGTAGAGTATCTGCGTCTCGTTGCTGTATAAGCCTCTGGTATGCGATCTGAGACGTCCTACATCCTTACAGGTCCTTCCGATGTCCTTGAGGTAGTGTGCCGATTCTATGACCCTCATGCAGTTCTTGGTAACGGTGTCTGTAGTAAATGCAAAGTATCTTCTGCAGTTGGAGCAACAGTAGAAGTGGTAGTCTCTTACATATCTGTTCATCAGATATGAGATGAGGTCATCAAAGGTGTCAGGTATGAATGCTTCTACAAACTTAAACTCAGGCTCGGGTTCGTAGCAGGTAAGTGTTGTATATCCTGAGTATGAGATTGCCGGAATACGATGTTGATCGATTTGAGTAAGTGCTAAGCTGGGATTCGTATTCCTATCGTAGAGCATAACATCTTCTGCGAAAGCTGCAAGTGACTTCTGATATTTCTTAAGTGCTGAGAGTATCCTGTCACTCTTCTTGAAGTTGTAAGATCCCCCGTCCTTGATCAGTCCTGACATCACCTCTGCGAATAAGGGCAGTGCCAGAAGGTTCCTTCTGTTCTCTGTTCCTGCTAATGGTCCGTATATCAGTTCGTTATAGGTAAAGATAGTGTAATTGACCAACGCCGCCCTGTCGGTCTTCTTGCTTAACTTACCGATATAGTTCTTTAAGCCGGCATATTGCTCTGTGATGTCCTCGAGTACTTTCTCAGGGGAAGGAACACCCGGTACCGGTTCAACGCTTCCTATAAGGTCTCCTACTGCCTCCCCCACACAGCAGCGGTATGTCTTATAGAAGTTGTTGTACTGTCCGTCTGTATCTTTCCCTACGATGAAGTAATACTCTTTGCCTTTCTCGAATGCTACTCCGACCTTCAGATCAGTGCCCAGTTGATCGAGTGAGTCGAAGTACTTTAGCTCCAATGTATCTTCCGGCATAAAGAACCTCCAGGAATAGATTAAGTATAGGATACGCCTTGTAATCCATTCTGTCAAGTGATAGAATACAATCAATCGAATACAAGTGTTCTAATGAGATTGATTCGAAATCTAACGGAAAGGAGGACCTCCAGATGGACGAGAACAGAAATGTATCGGTCCCGAGAGTAATGAACGCGGGACAGGTAGCAGAGTATCTCGGCATCTCGAAGCAGGGAGCATACAATCTCATGAACTCGGCAACATTCCCTACGCTGAGAGTCGGCAAGAGACTTCTGGTATCAACAGACAAGTTCCTCGAGTGGATCGAGGAACACTCGGACAACAATCAGGTTGCAGTCTGAGACAAGAACAATACAATGGCTCGATAATTAGAAAGGTCACAAGCAATGTTTAATGCCAAAGTATTAGAATAGGTGGCGGCGTGAAAGCAGATTATCACCCCGTCACTTTTTGTTGCATGATTAAAAGACACAGCCTGAAGCATTCTCAGATCCACTCAATTTAACGCGAACACCTGATATATAAGGCTTACAGGCCTTTTAGTCGCATTTATCTTTACGTAACTTCACTCAACTATTTAGTCATACTGTCACCAAATTGTCACCAATACACGAGATACACATCCGACCTCACGGAGCTCGTGTTTACCTCATTCAGCCAATGATAACCTTACATCCATGTCCAATCATGAACCGTTCTATTATTTATAGAATATAACTTCGATGTTATCAGAGAACTCATTTTCAAATTCTTCATACTGTTCGGGTAAAACCACAGATTGGATTTCATTGTTGTTTTGAATGCTACTAATTACCCCTTCGACATATTCAACATTTTCTACACGTTCAGTTGGTATAACTTTAATTTGTACTATATCTTTCATATCCTTAAGATAAGTAAAATCTTCCTCATATATCAAGGAATCAAAATATATCAATTTGTCATACCGTCTTTCTTCATTATTAAACTCGAAATTTGAAAAGACGGCATATGTTTGATTCCCCAGATCTCTATGTGTATTTCTAATAACGAAATACAATGTATATCCGTCATTTAGTATAAAGCCTTTATTACTTGTCAAATATGACTCTGTCAACAATCGCAATTCATCCAAGTATTCAAGCGGAATCCTATCTTCGCTATATGTTACATCCACATAGAACAAAACATCCGCTGCATACGAAGAAAACTCTCCATCTTTTCTCCAAACAACATCAATTGAACTTATTTTCAATTGCGAATTATCACTCATGTAATCTAATAATGGCTGCACTTCTTTATAGTTACCAGAATATTTTGAACAACCACTAAGACAAACAACAAGCGTAAAGATTAATATGCAGGATACTACTCTTCTCATTATTAAAACTCTCCTGTAAAGTAAAAAACTGTTGTACCTGTTGCATAACTTATACTTGATACTCCGCCATCGATTATTACTGAGCCTGTTACAGTGTTACTTTCGTAAATATTGTCAAAATCAAGATAATACTCTTTTCCCCAAGATTGCACTCTCAGATAATACTTACCAGTATCCAAATCTTTAACAACACCGGTAATTGTCATGTAGTGATAATTCGTTTGTAGTGTGTTCTTATTTACTTCAAAGCCTCCATTGATATAATCGAAAAGATACACTTTTTCACCAATGTTTATATCTCCGTCACCTGAAATACAATTAAACACGCTAATCACTACTGGACAATCATTCTCAAGTGAATCTATTATTTTTTCGATCATCACATCTTTAGGAATAAACGTATTAAGAGGAAGCGTTATGGTTTTAGTTGTACAATTACTGTTAGTAAAAGTAAGAGTATCAAGTACTACGCCTTCTTCAACTGGTATAATGGGTAATCCAATTGTGCCAGTGGATATTAGTCTCTTACTAAGCGTTTCATAATTGATAGCAACGAGCTTTATATAATCATCATAGCTTAAGGATAACGGTTTATTATCCTTTTCACACAGATAAGTTGAAACATCGGTTGCAGCAATCAATCCACAACCTTCATATGCTATATCAGCCCATGGCAAGCTGCCCAAAATATCATTTTCGTTAATCACATTTGGCTCATATGGCACCACGCTAAACCATGACTGATTACCACCATAAGCTCCAGTGATATATGCGCCGAAATCCTGTTCTATATCTTCTGGAAGATTATTTACATGAATATAACCTTCATAATCTAATTCATCAACAGAGTACGAGCCACCTCCAAGGTTAGTAGTTTCATAACAACCATCAGAAACTGTCATTATTGACTCTTCTTTAATCGGAGACGACTTCTGCTTAAAGCAATAGAAGTAATACGGATGCTGCTTCGCTGAATATGGAAGAATTGATGCGTACTCCTGAATATACGAGTATGGCACAACATCAATCAGATCTTTTAACTCACCCATTTCTATACGGTCAGTAATTCCATCTCCGTCAGTATCTGAATTGTAAGGATCGGTATAAATAAGTTGTCCACAATTATTGAGCATTCCGCCTGTTTCCATACAGTTTGGAAGGCCGTCGCCATCGCTGTCCGGCTCACGAGACAGTATCCAACCGAGATACTCACTCGGATCCATTTCACCGGACGGAATGTAAAAGTAATTCTCCGAATACATACAAGCGCCAACAAATGTATTAATCCAAACAGACATATCGATCAACATATACTTGGAGAAATGCGTTGTCTGAACACTAACTGTGTTTTCAGCAGTGTTAACAATACTGTTGTCAAGCACTACATACTGATAGTTAGCTTCGTCGTACCACATAATCTTAAGATTCGATTCATCTATGTCATCCGAATACTTAAACGTGATCGTAGCAGAAGTAAATTTGCCCGTTGTTTCTATCTCAACCGGCACTCCGATCAAAGCCTTAATAGATGAGGATTGCTCATCAATACCGTAGATATCTTTTATAGTTGTGTTATCGAGAATGCAACCATCCATATAGCACTTGACACTTACAGATTCGACGCCTGAAGGATGTTCCTCATCATTTAGATCAACTGTTAATGTCTGCGTACGCTTGACTTCACTGTCAGACACAAGCGGATCGGAACCAATTTGTATTTCTTTATAATCACTAATACTATCCCCGTCGGTGTCATATTTATTAGGCGAAGTAGAATATGTATAAATCTCTTCGTAATCTGTCAATCCGTCAAGGTCGGAATCTCCTAACATAGGATTAGTACCATAGATAGACTCTTCCGCGTCAGTTAATCCGTCCTGGTCATAATCTTCTTCGCCGTCAATGATTCCGTCACCGTCACTGTCGGGATTTAACGGATCCATGCCTAACAGGATCTCATAACCGTCAAGCACTCCGTCATCATCGGAATCACTGTCATTCTTATCAGTTCCGTACAACTCTTCGTAATCGTCGGGCAAAAGATCACTATCCGAATCTATCAGACTGTATGCACTTCCGGTAGGAACAGCGGTAGGACTCGACGTTGGTGTATTTGTAGGGATTTCTGTTATTGTCGGTTCAGGTGTTGTTGTAGGAGTTTCAGTAATTGTAGGCACCTCGGTCGGTGTTGTGGTTGGAATAGATGTGGTTGTAGGTTCCGGAGTAACAGTCGCTGTCGGTTCTACTGTTGGCATTTCTGTAGGAGTCGGAGTAATAACAGATACCTCTCCGCTATAGTCAGTCTCACATACATCGGGGGTTCCGTTTCCGTTGTTGTCCGCAGACAGGCTGATACCCAACACACGCGTTTTTACAGAAAGATCTGAAATCTCAAACGGAACAGATGAGTCATGTGCTCCACCATTAAAACCAAACTGGTATGAACTATATGCAACAACATTCTGCATGTTACCATCATTCGAGATAGTGTATGTACCGTCATCATTAATAGTAAGAACAGAACCAAATGCCTCAGTGATAGGTCTGTTAGCTGAGAATGTAACACTCCAATCTCTTAAATCACTACCGCTATTGTTCTTCAGAAGAACCGCTCCGCTGAATCCGTCAGTCCAATCAGAGTATTCGGTATATTCAAGAGAAACTGCTTCCGCAGGGAATTCAGCTGTTTTGGTGTTTAACAGATAGAAAGAAGGCATTATCTCTACTTGGCTACCATCAGTGCTTGCTGCGGTAAAGCCGATGGTTACAGATTCACCAGGCTTTATATCCTGATTCCAATCGTTATTACCGACTGTATACAAATTGCCTTCATGCTCAACAATATAGCAATTATAGGGATTCTCGATCTCATAAGCAAAATCGAAAGTGTAATACCAATCGTCAATAGTCTCACTTCCATTGTTAGTGAATATAATTTCGATATTAGCATGACCATCCCATGAAGCAGTTATATTCTCTTGGACTGAATAGTCAGCACTCTCTATGCTTCTGCATCTTATCTGGTCGGAGATCTCATCCGCCAATACTTGAAGAGGCATAACAGAGAAAACGATAGCAACTGATATTCCTACACCCAACAATTTCTTCAGTCTCATAATAAACACCCGAACCTTAGATATGATTGTTCCTAAATCCGCAAGATACATCTAAATTTAATTTTATATCCTGATGTGGCGATTTCAATAACCGGCTCTCGATTTCGTGATAAACGACAAATTCCTGGGATTTTCGTGGTCATCTTATTTATAGCATCTTGTAAAAAGTACATGCTATCGCATAAAGAACAACTGGATTGTTTTCACTCTGGCAAATAATACTCGCGCCTAAATGATTTTTAACCGAAGAGGAAAAAGTATGCGATGAACATATATTGCTGGATGTTTTACTAGAAAAACGTGCGTATTTCAGGACGATTTATAAGCAGGATAAAGGAGTGGGTACAAATGCTTGTACCACTCGTCTCACAACACCCGGCAGAGCCGTGTGGTTAATGCATTTGTGGATGAAATATTCAGTAGTAAAACTGGGTATAAAAATCGAGCTTTCTGAAAATTTTGGGTACAAACAGGCTTCAAAGTCCGTATCCAATGCATCGGCCTGGGTATAAGACGTGGAAAAAGAGGAACAATCGTAAAATATCGGGTTTGAAAACTGAGCAATTAATGAAGGAAAAATCAATTGAACTGGCGCTTGAATCGGATAATTTTCCGTAATAGAATCACATTATCTAAAGGATACTTGTCACTTTGTTGTTCTTCTTACGGGGTGAAATCTATGAAGAGAACATTCAAATTGCTTTGCAGCATTATCTCTTTTGCCATTGTTCTTGCTTGCCTGCCTCTTGAATCTATCGCTGATGAGATATCAGATTCACTCAAATGCCGCAGTTTATCTGAAGCTTCTTATACGGTTTCCGAGAATGTTATTACCACGTGGCCCGGTCATGCGAACATTGAGATAGTATTTACTAACACCGGTGATGCTCCGATCTGCAACTGGAATTATACCTTTGAGTTCATCTATAACATCGAAAATCCATACAATTGCACTGTCCTCGAACACGAAGGAGACCTCTATACAGTAGGTAACAGCGGCTGGAATAAAGATATCAATCCGGGAGAATCGGTAACGATAGGCTTTACTGCTTCAAGCAATGACGGCTCTGATATCGAGTATATGCCGTCTTTCTATCTGCTCAACAATGCAAATAACATCCTTCCCGAAGGTTCCATAACAGTAGATTATGTTGAGTATTCGGATTGGACTTCAGGCTCATCAGGGGCACTTATCATTACAAATAACACAGACAGTTCTATAGGAAACTGGACGATTGCGTTCTCTGCAAACAGGCCTGTAACAGACGCGTACGATGTTTCTTTCTCTGTAAATGACGACGGAACATACACAATAAGTGGTAGCAGTTACTCTGATATAACCGCAGGCGGAACATATCAGATCGGAATACAGTGCGGTGAACATGATTCTTCTGTACCATTTGAGATCAGTAATCTGATTGTAAGTTCAAGCACATTAGCCTTAGCTTTGAACGAGGATACCAACAATAACGGTGTTCCTGATGTATCTGAGATAGATTACAACGGATTCATTACTACGCCTACACCGACAGTAACTGATACTCCGACTGTCACAGAAGAGCCGACTCCGACTACAACAGATGCACCTACTGACACACCGGAACCTACACCGACAGAGTTTGAAGTAACAATAGACCAAGATTTGGATGGAGACGGACTCTACACCAGTGAAGAAGAGATGTATGGAACTGATCCCAACAATCCGGATTCAGACGGCGACGGTGTATTTGATGGTAATGAAATCAAAATGATCTACTTTCCAACAATAGCTGATTCTGATGGAAACGGAATTCTTGATGGAGACGAAGACTTTGATGGTGATGGAATAATTAACCGTGACGAAGAATCTTATGATACCTGTCCTTATGCAGCGGACAGCGACTATGACGATATTGACGATTATGACGAGATCTTTACTTATAGTACCGATCCTTACGAAGAAGATTCTGACGGGGATTACATCTTAGACGGAGATGAGCTTGCTTTAGGATTAGAACCGACGACAGATACAACTGAAAGTGTTCAGGATAACGAGAATACTCAAGACTATTCCTTTACTTCTACATCAGAGCAGATTGCCGAGTATAACACTGATGATCAACCGTTCAGTTTCTCATTTGATATAAAAGCTGCCGGTCGTGTAGACAAGTACATCAAGGCCCAGGAAACAGGATATAAGTATGCTATAGAAGATAACAGCACTATTTTGGGTAAGTCTCCTGAGATAGTTTACGACTATGCCATGAAGGTTGATTCTGTTACCGTTAATTTCACAATGAAGAACGGTTACGAAGCTGACATAGACAAGTACTGTGTGTTCTACTATTGGGAAGGTTACAATATTCTTATCCCAATAGAAACTGAGTACGATTACGATACCGGTACAGTATATGCAACCAATTCAATGATCGGCACATACTGTCTGGTAGATACTGAGCAGATGTATGACCTTCTTGGGGTTGAAGAAACCACAGAAAGCAGCACAAGTTTTGCTTCAGATTATCCTGTGTATAACATGTTAAGTTCAACCGATACTACAGATATAAACTACTCTACAAGCTCTGTTTATGAGTTTAACGGACATGAATATGTACTTATAGTTGCAGACACTCCCTTATCTTACTTAGATGCAGTTGAGGTTTGTGCCAAAGAAGGAGGATATCCTGCAGTAATAACATCGGATGAAGAGAATGGTTTTCTGTATGACTTAAGAGGCGGATTGTTTGCTTCATGTTGGCTGGGCGGTCTTGTAATTAGAGAAGGCAATAACAGACCGACAGTTCAGTGGATAACAGGCGAAGACTGTGTGTACGACTGTTGGGCAGTTCTATATTCCGGCGGAGTAGAAGGAACGCTGATACAAGGATTGTTCTATCAGATGAACGGCTGGGCCTGGGTCGATCTCGAAACAGCAACTGAACGCAGAGTAATATGTGAACGACCAAAAGGTTCTAATCCGGATGAAGAAGGAGTTATTATATCTGCTCTTACATTCGGTGAAGAAGATATTGAGCTTAATTGCTATTCTGATTCGGATATCGATGGGGATGGAATTCCTAATAGTCAAGAATTGTCGAGTTGGGATTTAGGAATCTTCGATAGCACTACCGGTGTGCACACTCCAGCAACTCTTTCTGCTTATTACACGCTGGCTGAGTCTGAAGGAATATACCTTAACCCGACTGTAGCCATGAAAACGGGAATGAACGCCACGGTCTCTTATAGGTCAAATCCTTTATCTGATGATGTTGATCAGGATTCTTCTTTAGATACAACGGATTTCGTTCCATTCAAAACAAATGAGGACCTCATAGTTATTCTGTCTCTTAAGTCGGATAAAGATTGTGTAAATGATTCTCGCGCTTTGATGAATAATTACAACAATTGTCTTAACAGAAAATGTGAACTGATTGAATTTGAAGGATATGATTCTTTTATTGAAGCGTGGATTTCTGTTGGAAATCCGACAAAGGCATTATCGCTACCATATTCACCTTTTTCCGTAATTGATTTAGTCAAGAATTACTCCGATTATTATTGTTACAATGTAACTGATGTTGTTTTAGTAAGTCATGGGATTTCAGTTGATGGAATTAGAGGTATGGTAATAAAATTGGGACAAAGTGAATACTTGTATCCGGATATTTCAGACGAGTTTTTTGAAATGGTAGACGCAGAAAACTGCTATCCGATAGAAGGAATAGATTTTTGCCGTGATTTTGATTCTCTGGATATGCTGATTTGTGATTCGGCAACGCAATTGCGCCCTGATGTATTTAATAAAAACTTAGCTGAAACTTTCATTTCTCATTTTACATCGATTACAAATGTGTATGCGTTCGATTGTGATTGTTCAATATCATTCTTTTATGATAGTGAGCGGGTTGCTTGGGTTGGTAGAATAACAAATAATGTCCTTATGGGGCAAGCTTTGATGCAAGAATATAGTTATATTAAAACTTTATCAAATGATGATTTAGAAGATTATCTAGAGTCATCATATCCAGATGTGTATTGTGGTTATAGCGGTCAAGTTAAGTATTTCCGCCTGCTTAATGATGATTACTATCAGATGTCAGATTTGTATTCTGGAACTGACGATATCGAATACATTCAAAGATACGCGATAAGTAAGGAAAACATTGAAGCTGATTTCTACCGTGATATTGATATTATTTATAAATATGCAATCAATGTAGAGACAAGCAGTTATTATGACCCAGTATTGGAGTAACTATATGGAAAAGAAATATGACCGAAGTGAAATAATAGCTGAGTTTATCGTAAAGCGTTTTTTACCGTTACTCTTTCTAGCCTTAGTTTTGGCAGTGTTTAGTTATATTATCATTATTTTAGGGATGCAAGCTCACGAGGAACTTTCACTTGCAATTGCTCGTGATATATACAAACAAGGAGTAATCTTTCAACTAGATGCGATTCCGACTAACTCTTTGGAAGGGTTCCCTTGGTGGGAGTATTTGTTTCCAATCTTTGGCGCTTTTCTGATTTTTGTCATTGATAAGTTCTTTTTTAGAGTTAATAAACCATATGCTACTGCAAGTGCAATCGTTGCATTTGTTCTGATTGGGTTTGTGGTGGCTACAACGACATTTGGATATTATATGCGAGATTTAAGAGAGGCTGTTGAATATAAATACTCAAACATAAGTGTATATTTGACTAAGACAGATTATTCATATTCTCAAGAAGAATGGTATTCCATAATTAAAAAGAATAAGGAATGAAATGCGGTGGAATAGGTATGGAGGCGTATATATGGATACAACTGATTTTATAGATGAAATCAACGAGAGAATTAATAGTAGGAATAATTGTGTGGAGAACAGATTCTGTTCATAAGAGAATGATTATTGATTTATTCAAGAATGAGATTTTGCCTTGGTGGGAATATGAAGTGGTAAATCATGTTGTAGATGGAACCACGAGAAAGTTCAATGTATATCTTGTGAGCAATAATTGAGAATTGGTTAAATGGTTAAGAATAAGATTAAATGGTGTCCAGTATGCAATCAAGGATGGATTTGTATAGTTGCTGACAATTTAACTGGTCAGTTGTTTTGTTGTTGTGACGAATGCGAAAACGAATGGGATGATCCCAGTTGTGTTGAAGTAACTACTTGTAATTCTCCTAGAAAGTATGGACAGTATCATGAAGCATATGACTATGAAATAGAAGATGCGGGCTGGCTAAAATTCTTAATATAGGGTGTGGACTGCGGTGGGAAAAGTATAGTCGCTTATAAAGCCATATGAGCTTTATATCGTAGATATAATACTGTTCTATATTGGAATTACTCCGTGCAGATAATTGTTAATGCGCATTTAAGCGCAATGTTTTGCGCTTTGAAATTGAATTTAAAGCGCAAGTGTGTTATTGTAATGAAAACGAATAAGGGGTTTCAACATGCGCGATATTGATGTAATTTCAAAAGATAACGAGAATCAGGTCATAGAATGGAAGGAATCATGGCAGGATAAATATCTGGAGTGGATCTGTGGATATGCCAATGCTCAGGGTGGAACATTATATATTGGAATAGACGATAATGGTGAAGTATTAGGTCTGGATGCAAAAGCAGTAAAAAAGCTTATGGAGGATATACCTAATAAGATTACTGCAGCTTTCGGTATAACATGCGACGTTAATCAGAGAACAAAAAACAAGAAAAAATACATTCAGATCGTTGTAAAGAAGTCAAAACTTCCACTAAATCTTCATGGCCGGTACTATTACCGAACTGGTAGTGTAAAAAAGGAGATTACGGGTTTTGAACTGACTGAATTCATCATAAAGAGTACCGGCACATCTTATGATGCAATGATCTCCGATATAGATCGTAGCAAACTGTCTTTTGAGGCTTTCAGTAAAAGATATGTAAAAGCAACACATAATGATATTGATCTGAATAATGATCTTGTCAGTTTCAAATTGATGCTGGAAGACGGGCAAATGACTAATGCCGGAGTATTATTTGCTGATCAGTGGAATATTCACCATTCGAGAGTTTTCTGCACCAGATGGAACGGCTTGAATAAAGCTGATACTGTTCAGGATGCTCTTGATGATGCAGAGTATACGGGAAGTCTTTTGGATTTATTTGATGATTCTATGTCCTTCATAAAGAAAAACACGAAAAAAGGCTGGCGAAAAGAAAAGGATCAGAGGATAGAATTACCGGATTATCCTGAAAGGGCACTTGAAGAAGGTCTTGTAAATGCTTTAATACATAGAAGTTATTTGCAGACCGGAGCACATAGCCAGATTGATATTTATGATGATCGTTTAGTTATAACTAATCCCGGCGGTATGTATGACGGATCTGAAGTACAGAATCTTGATTTAAGACATGTTCCATCAAAATTGAGAAATCCAATTTTGGCAGATGTGTTCGGACGCCTTCGTTTGATGGAGAGAAGAGGCAGCGGTTTTAAGAAGATACTGGATGCATATGAGTCAGAAGAAAGATATACAGAGGAACTGAAGCCGGAGTTTTATACCGACGGATACAATTTCTTCTTAACATTATGGAATCTTAATTATGCTTATGATAAAGCGCAATCCAAAGCGCAACTTAAAGCGCAAAATGGTGCTTTATCTGATAGAGATTATTTGTTGCTGCTATTACGAGAGAATCCATCTATGACACAGACCGAATTAGCTATTATGATGAACAAGTCCCGCAGATCTGTTCAAACAATTATGAAACAGCTAATTGATGAAGGCGTCATAGAAAGGGTTGGTTCTAAGAGGATTGGAACTTGGATAGTGAAATGAATGTAAATAATATACTGTAAGAGATTTCTGTGTGTATACTAAGGGAAAATACCAGAATACGTGGTAAATAACTATGACTGCAGATGAATTTGTACGGAACGTCATTAGAAAACTTGAGTTACCGATGCAAATTGATCAAGCAACAAATACTCATATAATCGCACCAGTTAGAAGTTTGATATCTAACTGGGCTGGGAATAACCTGTGTGATGTTAAAATATCCGGCTCTCGAGCTAAGGGAACTGCAATTGATCTTTCTTCGGATCTTGATTTGTTTATATCTTTATCATCAAACCTACATTAAAATTATTATTTGGGAGAATTCAATGAAAGATAATATAGGAGCCGTTTTCAATCCTGATTCCTTTGGCAACCGTTCTAATCATGTTCCTTCACGTGTTCAACCCGATACGCTATACAATTTTGTAACTAAACTTGATTACATTATTGATTCATTACAACACAAAAGAATTGCTCCTAGGTATTCTGTTGAAGACATTAGATATCTGAAAATTCCACCCAAAATAGCGGCAATACCTATGACCTGTTTTTGTGATATAAATTTGAACAAAATTGAATATCACATGGAGTTTTATGGTAACTATGGTTTAGCTTTTAACAAGTCTTGGTGTATGGAGCGAGGTGTTCAGCCTGTTCAATACTTGAACAAATCATCTGACCTACAAAAGGAATTTCGCAGAGCTTTTAACGCTTCATATAGTAATTCGAATAAGGATATAACAAAGTCAAAACCATATATTTTATTGCGAAATTATTTAACCAATCAAATGATTTACTATAAATCATATCAAGGATTATTTCCTATATTAGATAAAGATGGAAATCGTTCTAGCACAACAAGGAAAATGAAATGTTTTGCTGATGAGTGTGAATGGAGATATATACCAGATCTAAGCAAAATAGGACTGAATGAAATAATAACTGACGAAGATGTTATTGCCAATTGGCAAAAAACATATAACGATATGTTATCTGACGAAGAATCAGTAGCACTTAACTTTGAGTATGCTGATTTAAAATATGTAGTTATTAAAGATATTATTGATTTTAGAAAACTAATCAAAATAATTAATGAGTGGAGAAATAACGGTTTAATATCGAATAAAGAATTGTATGACCTTTTACCCAAAATAATAATTTGGGATGAAATAAAGGGGGACTTCTAATGAAAATTGATTTTGACAAAAGCTTTAAGAATAATCATGATCCTGAGTTGACAATGCCTGCTAAAGTTCTTGATTACTTAAGCAAAGATTTACCTCAAGGCACAAAATATCAAATGGACAAAGATGGGAATGTAATAATAGGTGGTAAAGACGTTAGAATTAGCGGCTTTACTGTTAACCTTAATGAAAGTATGAAAAACATTTTAGGCAAAAATCCTAAAGCTGAAGATATAATTAATTATAGCTACAACGCACAAAGAGATATAACTTTCTCATTAATCAAACCTGGATATATAATTATAAATGGCAAGGAAATGCCAGTCGATAAATTTAGCTGGAATATCTACGATAAAATAGATTTTACTAATGGAATTATGATTGCTAAACCCTATCCTTTTCCAGAATCTAAACCAGTAACATATTCGACAAAAGATGGTAAATATAGTATTTCACTAAAAACTTGGCGTGTTCCTAATGAAAGTGTTTATGTAGAATCATATATTACTGAAGATGATAAACCATTACAGCTTGAGTATTTTGTTGATCCAGCTACTGATAAGCATGAGCCAAATCCAATAAACAATAAAATTACTTTCAAATTAAGATTAAAGAATGCCAAAAGCACTTCTGAGATGCTTAATGCGCTAATGGTAGCGTATGATCTTTCAAACAAAAATAGTTTTATAAATCCTATACTGATTACCGCTTGTCAAAAGGCGCTTGAAATCGAAAAGTATTTAGGAGTAAAATTTTCTCCTACAAATATGGATTTTAATAATGAAAACTTAACCATTTTAGAAACAGTCTATAATGCTCTTGTTCGCCGTATGCCCGTTAAGCTGTACAAGTTTATTAGTTCAATGGATTATACTGAATTAAAAGAAGACGTAGTCAATGAACTAAAGGAAAATAATAGTAATTTTGCTTTTCTATATGCAGACAAAAAACAATATTCTTTGTTTGGTGAAGAATTAAATCTAATCGCTTTGTATGCTGTTTATGATATAAGTATTGAAAGTATAGACAAATTAAATAATGGTCAGATCAGAGTATCATTCAATAGTGCATCTGGAGAAAAAACCTATACAGGCATTTTACTTTTTAAAAACGAAAATGATTTTAATGAATATGACGAGATAACTGATAATAGCCAAAAGCTCAAATTCTTGAGTTCTGCCAAAAGTTTGGAAGAATACGCTTCTGAAAACTACTCGAATATGTAATTAAATACACAAAAAGTGGAATGCCATGGTTGAAGGTTGCCAAAGCAGCAGACTTACCGTATGGACTTGGTGCTAAGTAACTTTATCAACAGTATAATGGGATTTGAGGATCAGGAATATAACGGACAAACACGACTGACAAGGGCTAATTTGGGGTGGTTTATATGGATGGATTTTTCAGTAGAAGAATCAAGCTAATCAGCGGCACTCTTATCACTGCTCTCTTAATCGGCTTTCTCCCCTGGCGCGAGATAAGAGCAGACGCAAACACCCACGGCGAATACAGTTCTTCCCCCTTCGAAATAACATACGATCAGACTTCCTCCTGGGGCAACAGTACCCAGGGACAGTTCGAAGTAACAAATGTATCAGGATACGATGTCACTTCATGGACTCTCGAGATCGATTACTATGACACAGTAACCCTCTCCAATATCTGGAATGTATCAGATATAACAGACTACAGCACAGATGAGAATATAGTTATCACTTCAGATTCGACTATCGCAGCCGGACAGACATATACGTTCGGCCTTATAGCTGACGGTATTGAATCAGCTCCCGTAGCTCCTGTAGCAGTAAGTGTTGTTGCATATGAGTCGGACGAGCCTGTTATAACACCTACCCCTGAGATAACTGAAGTACCAACTACAACTGAGGAAGTGATCGTAACAGAAGCTCCTATTCCTACAGAAGAACTTGAGCCTACTGTGTTTCCGTATGCGATATTTGCTGCAAGCACAACGGATGACTTCACTTTCCAGGGCTGGAAGTCCAATATAACAGGCGATGTCTATTCAGGAAGAGATTTCCTGTATCAGGGCTCCGAGCTCTATATGGCTGGTTTCGCCAGAACTGTAGGTGCAGTTAACCCTTCGGGCTGGATAACATCAATGACAGGTGCCGAAGAAGGAATAGAACCTGTAGCAATTCCCGATTGGTCAGAAGCGATCCTTGCAAAAGCAGAAGTCCTTCAGGCGATAGAACCTACGGTGTTTGAGTCGCAGGACTGTATAGCTGCTAACGGGTATTACTATACAGAAGAAGACATCACGATAAGCAGTGCGACCTTCACAGGCGATGTAGTCATCGTAGCCAAAGGAAATATCACATATAACGTAGACAGCTTAACACCAGGCGAAGAAGCAGAAGGAAGAGTCCTCCTGTATTCCGAAGAGGGCAATATAACCATAAACGGAACAGAGATAGAGATAAACGGAATACTCTATGCGCCTCAGGGAAGGGTATCGATCAACGCATACAATACAACGATAAACGGAAGGATAGTGGCAGATAAGTTCAGCTACAGCGGTTCTATCCTGAATGTTATATCAGATCCTTCGGACCTTCAGTTAGTATCTAACCTGCCTGAAGTCACAGTAACAGCATCACAAACGAAAGTATCCATAGGCGATACTGCCTACTATACGATAGAGATCCCTAAGGATAACGTGTTCGGGATACTGTATAGACTTAACGGAACAGATGTCGAGGTTAACATTCCCCAAACGCAAGAAGACCCGATCAGGTATTACCTCGATACAAGCGAGGCGGGAACATATACACTGGAAGCCTATGTTATACTCCCGTATGGTGAGTTCGTATTGGACAGCGACACTATTGAAGTAGTATCTGAACCTACCGATACGCCCACACCGACAGTAACACAAGTCCCGACGGACACGCCTACTTCTACTCCCAAACCTACGAATACAGATACCCCGACTCCGACTGTTACAGTTATTCCCACTGTAACAAACGAGCCCACTGTCACGGATACGCCTGTCCCTACGGCAGAGCCTACTAATACGCCTACGGAAGAACCCACACCGGAACCTACGATAACAGGTGAACCGACAAACACACCTACATCTGTTCCAACCGTAGAACCTACGGAGATACCCACTGATACTCCCACACCGACCGCGGAGCCGACAGTAACAGACACTCCTGTCCCTACACCTACCGTGATGACACCGCCTGACTATTGGGCTATATCGCAAGGTGATCCTGACTATGGATATAAGGTGCTGTTCCAGAAAGACGATTGGAACTGCAGCGGCAGTGCAAAGCTGTACGACGAGGTTATTAATGTATGTCCCGATATTAATTCAGCTACAGGGTATTCCTACTTCTTAATGCCGGTAGAAGCAGATGACGATCTGTCGTTTAATGCTATGTATACAGTCCGTATGGACTATACGGACATCTGTGCGGACGGCATAGCTTTTGTGCTGTGTTCAGACATGGCGACCAATGGCCCCAAGGGTAAGTATATGGGCTATGGCGGAGTAACACCGTCTCTCGTAGTCGAGATGGATAACTTCAAAAACGATGGACAGCATAAGGATGAAAATGGTGAGGGTGACTGGGTATCAGGTGAGAGCAGCGGACATATTGCCGTAATGCTGGATGGCAACAGCCTGAATCACTATGCATATGCCGAGATGCCGTCATTTCAGACGTCAGGCGTAGTATACGATGTCTGGGTAAGCTATGACGGACAGGAGAAGATGCTGTATGTCTGGATAGCTCCCTTTGACGAGGACGGGAATATAGAGATCCCTACATCGCCTGCTTTAACCCTTCAGATAGATCTGGAAGAACACTTCGAAGGTGTCTCTGATCTGTATTTCGGATTTACATCAGCTACTGCAACATTCAGAGGTAGCCATAATCTGTTGGGATTTGCATTAGATCCTGATCCCAATATATTGTCGGTTCCGACTGTGCCGCCGGTAAACACCAATGCTCCTACACCGGTTCCGGAAGAGTCTTTTTCCCAAAAGTATGCAATATACTCGCAAGGTGACCCTCAGTATAACTACCGGGAGTATTTTGTACCTGAACTGTGGAAGAATGCTCCTGATACATGCGGAGTAATAACACAGACATATCTTGCTGCCAAGAGCCAGATACTCTGGGCTGATGCCAGCATCAGTTCAACGTTCTATAAGGAAGTCTCACCGGACTACTCATTTACTATGCGCTTTACTTACAGTAATCCGCTGTGTCTGGGCAATGCTGATCTGATCAAGATCAAGAACAGTGCAGGACAGAGCCTGGATATCCAGATAGATATCAGTAAGAGCCAGAACCATAAGTGGAAGGATCCATACGGCCAGGGTGAGTGGCAGTACGGTACAGAACCTTACAATGCCATGGTCGGCATCAACCTGAACAGTGATGGCATGACTGACTATGCCATGGCTGAATATCTTCCGTTCCTGGACAGGAACTCAGTACACGAGTTCTGGCTTGAGTACGACGGGCAGGAAGAGATGCTTTATGTCTATGTGGCTACGTACGATGAGAACGGTAATGTAACAAAACCTTCAGACCCGACATTAATGCTCAATATAAGCCTGGAAGATCTGTTTGAAGGCGATCACAAGCTTTATATCGAAACAGATCTGGAGATGGGCGTTCATTCTACCAGGACATATATCTATGTGTTCGGAATCGAGTTCGATCCGTATCCCGAGATCCATAAGGAAGCATTAGATGCCATAGAGATATTCGGTTCGCTGAGTGATAAATACTACGAAGTCGGCGATGAGATAAGCATATTAGGCAGAGTAAGCCCGGATA
>JAEEGH010009389.1_pt1 | contig 22824 bp, 16 predicted proteins | sample 9134181 | NCBI WGS metagenome assembly JAEEGH01 (sample SAMN16246544, study PRJNA631951) | gut metagenome | biome: gut microbiome; feature: rumen; material: DP-attached | host: Bos | place: Iran: Karaj | collected 2018-10
CCCTTTACCCATACACTAATTCCTAACTGATAAAACATACGCCCTTACTACTTAAAATTCAAAATAGAAGCAAAGCCTACCATCTCAAATACTTCATTTACATAGGCAGACACATTGCTTACAGAAAGCTCTCCCCCGTTTTTGTTAACCTTTAGGTATAGTTTTTTCAAAACGCGTAGTCCGGCACTGGATACATATTTTAGGTCTCTCATATTTAGTGTCAGGTCAGTGAACCTATCTGCCATTTTTAGGAATAATTCCTCAGCTGCCGCCGCAGAGGTAGCATCTAACTTTCCCGAGAGAATCAATTCCCCTTCATTTCCGCGATCAACTAATTTAACATCCATAGCTTAGGCTCCTTTGTTTCTAAGTCTGTCTTTAACATATGCAGCTAAATCTTCTACTGAAATCTCCATAGTCATAACGTCGATTTCTTCCATTCTTTCAAGGACATTCATCTGACTATATGACTTGAGTTGCTCATCCAAAAGTGACATCAAATCAAAGCTAAATGAATCATCGTCATCCTCATCCTCATCTTCATCGTCGTCATCATCCTCATCATCGTCGTCAAAGTCTATGAAGTCATCATCTGATTCATCTTCATCTGATTCGTCTTCGTCTAATTCGTCTTCTTCTGATTCATCTTCTTCTGATTCGTCTTCTTCTGGTTCTTCTTCCTCTAGTTCATATTCATCTTCCTCGTCCTCATCCTCAGACTCTTCAATGTCAAATTCCTCATCAAATTCCTCGTCTAGCTCTTCGTCTAGCTCTTCGTCTGGTTCTTCATCTGGTTTTTCATCTGATTCTGGAATTTCAGGCAATGGAATCTCTAATTCTTCTCTTTCCTCTTCATCCTCTAAATCTACAGGCTCTGGGATTACAGGCTCTGGAATCTCAGGTCTAGGAACAGAAGCCTTTACAGCTGCTGGTTCCACAGATGGAGTTGGAATGTCTATCATAGCTCTTTGCATTTCAAATTCTCTTTTAACTTCTGAACGAATCAGTTCTATGATTTCATTAATGTTTAAAGGAATACCCTGAGTATTTGAAGATGGTTGCAATTTTTCTGTTATTTTTGCTTCCAAATCAGATTCAGGCTGATCTATATCCGCCTTTCCATTGTCTGTTTCTTCAGGAAGCTCAGCATCCAATTCTTCAAAAGTAAGTCCCTTAACATCCTCAAGCATATCAAGTCTGTCAGCCTCTTCTGTAGAAATCTCCTCAAATGTAAGGGCTGCTTTTCTCTCACTTTCTAGTATCTCTTCGATTTCACTAGCAAATTCTCTTTCCTTTGCATTCACCTCGTGAAGTGCACGGCTGTCGCCAATGAAATTCTCCCAATTTTCTGGGCCACCATTGCCAGTAAAATATCTGCTGACATATCCTGTTTGTTCAAACATCTGGACCATTGTGTCAGGCACAGAAACCATGAAAAATGTACGGCTTGTAGGTCCCATAATTGTAAATGCATGACCTCTTGGAGCCGTAAGTATACGCTCCTGTTCCATCTCATTAATTCCACCGGCTTTTTCATAAAGCTTGCACAAATCCCCCATATCATTTGGAGCAAGACCAAAAATTAAACTATACTGGCAAGCATTGATAATAGCGGTGGATTTACGTGCAATTTCCTCGCTTCCTACAAAGTCCTTAATGTTCTGAGTGATAACAATTTGCATACCATTGTACTTTCTGATACGCTTTGCCAACTGGAACATGAAATCAAGAGCAATTGGAAACTTTGCGTCAATAAATACGTGAGCCTCATCAATTACAACTACAATTTTTCTGTTTAATCCGTATTTACGGTTGTAATCACGGTTCTTTATAATTTCATTATCAATATACTTTAGTACCAGAAGCATCTGACCATTTGCTATAGTCTGGTTTCTGTTTGCCAGCAATGACTGGAAATTAAATACAGTAAAGTTTTCGTCTGTTGTAATGGTAGAAGGTCCATTCCAAATATTGGCATTTCTACCACCTGTAGAAAACTTGGAAATGTAATTAATTAAGGTCTGAAGCATACTCCTTAGGTACTGATTATCAGTACGCTGGAACTCCGCCAAAATCACGTCATATAAATCATCAAAAATCGGGAATTCTCTAGGTCCCAAGCCTGCTAGTGGAGTCTCAGGCATTATTCCTTTTAGTGCATAGGTTCTCTCCACTAAACTATTAAGATATTCTAGAGACTCTTTATCTATGTCAGGAAGAATCTGCTTGAAGAATTCCTCCAAAAACTGTAAATGAGTTGCAAAGCTGCTTCCTGAGCTTTCTTCCCCTGCCTCATCATCATCTAAAGCAGTAATGATGTGGAATGGATTAAGTCGTCCCTGGGAAGCATTTCCTACATTGATTATCTTGCCATGTAGGTTGTCTGCAAGCTCCATATATTCATTTTCAGGATCCAAAATAAATATCTTGGCATCCTCAGATGCCATATTTACAAGGATTGATTTTGTACCATAGGATTTACCTGCACCAGATTTACCTATGATTACCATGTTAGAATTTACTCTCTCAGAATCTCTTTTGAAGAAATCCATAAATACAGGTACGCCGTCATGCTCACCAAGACGTATTCCACCTTTATCAGATACATTTGCATATACCCATGGATACATACCTGCTATTGTATTTGCTGGAATTCCTCGACCATCCTTTAGGAAAGGATCATATGCAGAAACCTGAGAACCAATAAATGCTTGAAGCTGAACAAAATCCATAGGATTAAGTCTCATTCCAGTCTCCTGCCAGCTTCTTGTAACTGTCTTTTTCATGTCAGCTATAACTGGCAAAATAGAATCCTGTACATATGGATTATCTGTTCCAACAGCAGTCTTTACTGAGTCGTACATGGAAATATAAATATTCACAGTAAGCAAAGCCTCATTGTCCTGCTGTAAGGTGACAAGAAGCTCGCTTAAAGTGTCTATATGCTCTTCTAATTCAATTAATTTAGAGTCAACACTTGTTGTAGAATACTGACCTCTCAACTCAACAAGCGAACGGTCAATTGCCTTGACTGCGGCTATTCTGTCCATTGGTGTACACTTAACTACAACCTTTGTTCCAGGAATAGACATAACTCCAGCAAGCCAAGCGTCTCCCACGGATGTAGGGTAAGAGCTAACTCTTAGCTGATGTGTAATAATTTGATTTACAACAACATTTCTTGATGTTATTTTTAAGTTTTCCGGCATTGCCCAGGCAACATAATCCTCTGGGTCAAGCTTTTCAATATCACGCTCCTCAAAATCCAAGGAATTGGTGTATTTTAGGAAAACACAGATTTCTTTTACATCTGTAAGTCTACGAACAGGAAGCTCACCTTCTCTGAGCTCCGTCAAAGCCATATCAGTCTCAATAGTCAGCTGACGCTTGTCACTATTAAATAGTGTTAGGTAATAAAATGGCTGAACTACCTTGTGATCGTAGCAAATGTCTCTTAATGCATTGATTCTGTCATACTGAATCTCTACTCTAGCCTGCAATTCCTCTTCACTGAGAAGTCCATTCTCATAAGAGGCTCTAAGGGCATCCAGCTTGTCGTATTCCTTGTCTACATATTCATCATATATAATAGGACGTTCGATCTTGACTATGTTGCAGGCATAGCTACCACGCAAAGTTCGAAGAATTTTACCAAAGTGTTTTTCAATGGACGCATTTCTCCTGTGAGTGCTAAAGAATCTAAACTCTACAGGGCTAATTTCTATAACTGTTCCATAGTACTGTCCGTCGTATTCGATAAAGCCATCAGCTACACCTGTAAATGGAATAATATCTTCGATAAAGTTTTCATCCTTTTCGTCTTTGGCTTCCTGCTTTCTCTTTTTCCTTAGTTCTGAACGTTTGGCTCTTGCCAGCCAAACAGCATTTTTTTCTTCATCGGTAGACTTTTTATTTTTTAATATTTTCTTTTCTTCTTTGAAAAGCTTTCTTTCTTCCTTGCGTCTCTCTCTTCTGGTAAGTTCATACCATGGGTCCTCTTCCTTTTTAGCCTCTAGCTCTTCTAAATATAGTTCCTTTTCTGTGCCCAGTGCTCTAGCCATCATATGCTTGTCATTGTACACACGGAAGTATCCCCTAGGGAAAGACAAATATTTTAGTGCATTAATAACCAGCTTGTAGGTAGGTTCCTCATCCAATCTGAAAACTAAAATACCGCCAATAGCCAAAAGCACAAGGGCTATATAGAGTCTTCCTGGAATTGAAGACATCAAAACCAAAGTTACTAAACCTAAGGCGATAACTACAACAACTACATCACCTAAAGTAACACCCTTGAATAATTCAATTTTAACTTTGGTTCTACCTGGTATTAGTCTCATATTTCAACCTATCTTTTCATTAGCTATTAATGACCACCAATATTTCTCTCTGGTGGTGGAATCTCAGCGTCTCCGCCGCCTCCACCGCCGCCTTTGTTAGAAGGCGGTTTTTTGCCACCACCTATACCATTCATGGCGTTTTTTGCCCCATTGACAAGACCGCCTGGGACGCTTTTAGCCTGTCCCCACAAGCTTCTCGCCATACCAAGACCAAATCCAACAACACCTTCTGTTTTGGCTTTTGGATTATTAGCTTTGCCATTGACGAAATTAGAGAATTTCTGGCCACCTATTACTCGAGCAGGTACAGTATTTACATAACCGCCAACTCTTGAAGCCATTCTTCCAACGAAGCTTCGATTGAGGTAGTTTTGCATATCTCCAGAAGCAACTGACTGCCATCCTGCATTGTCCGCCAAAATACCTGTAAGAATACCATTTGCTTTGGACATAGCCTCGATACCTGCATAAATCATAATTACTCGTCCAACCATGTCTATGATTATGTTCTCTGAAAGAGTAAGTGCTGGACTTAAGATGATTGGAAGGAATATCAAATATATTCTCATGGATATGACAGTGGCAAAAATTGAAAATGCCTGAACAATAAAGGCTGTCATCCACTGTTTAATTTTTCCTCCATCATCCAACGGTAATATTCCAAAAATAGGAGGTGCAATGACATATAGGAACAAAAGATTAAATATTCTTGCAACGCAGGAAACTATGATTAATGCCATTTTTGCGGCTATTACAGTACCTGCAACGTAAACGATAATATAATTGGTTTTGCCAAATGATATATCAAATACATCGTTTACCTCAGATAAACTATAAACTGACTTAGTTCCTCTGTAGAATGGTGCACGAACTGCATCTGTAAGGGCTGGCTCTTTATTATACTTGTCATTTTTAGCAGCGCCTGTAATACCATTACCCATAGTTCCAATTACAAACATTGTTGTTCCAATGTTCACTGATTCGTATTTTTGGTCGTCAAGTCTATCGTATGACTGAAGAACCGGAATATTAGGATTGTTTCGCATTTCCTCCATCACGTGATAAAGGGAATTTGCTATACCTTCGTTATAAGAATCCACTGGAACTTCTTTTGTAAAATCTTCAGCATTCGCTACTTCCTGTAACAGGGACTGCCAGGTGTTAATAATATTTCCATCTGCATCTTTTGTTTCATAGTAGAAATTAAATACTCCCTGGTCTGATAGATAGCTTAAATCACCTCTGATTTCGTTATAGCAAGCATTTATGTTATATCTGTTCTTGTAGGATTGATTAATTGAATAGTTACCAATGGTATTAAATACTCTTGCCATTGCAGCATACTGTTCATCTGTATACTCAATGTGGTTACTACCTTTTGCTAAATCCTCTGCATGGTCAAATACATATACAACCTGCTGCATGAGAGTATTGGTGCCGCTCATAATAACCGTCATACCAGCATTCAAACATACGATAAAAAGAATGCTCTTAAACAGATTGGTTAAAATTTGCCCTAATGACATTTTGACCTTGTCATTAATATCAAAGGTCTTACGAATAACGGAAATTAGCGCAAAAGTAAATGCCAAAGCAATACCTATTGCAGCCATTCCTAAATACACACCCGTAATAGCATTATTATGGAAAAAGATATCAATCAAATATGCCTGCTCTGGTTTACCACCATCGGGCGTGTAAGTGACCTGTGCAACACCAGTAAAAACATCCATCAGCGACTGCATCCAGTCTAAGGCCTTGCAAATAGCCGCCTCCAGATAATACAAAAGTGTGTATACGAAATTATAAAGGATATAATTAATTCCTTCTTTAATCCAATCAAGTGGGTTAAAACTCATACTATCTCACTCTCAATTTCTTTCTTGAAACATACATATAAACACCTGCTGCAACAATTAAAATCACAGCCAATGCTATAAAAATTCCACCTTGTATATTAAGATACATTCGAATAGTAAATTCCTTGGTTACAGAATTCTCGGCATCGTCAAATACTGTCACGGTGTATTTGCCAACAGTTCCAATGACGCCATTAGATGGAGCACTTACACTCTCACCATTGAATATAACTTTTACAGTGTCCTCGTCCTGTAGTCCAACAATTTTTACTGGACCTCTAGCAATACTGCCACTTACGCCCTCAAACTGTACATCAGGCGGGGTATGGTCCACTTCAACATTCAGGTTGTAGGTAATTCCTGTTGCTGTGCATTTATAGGAGATTTCGTAGCGCCCTTCTTTTTGCATATCGATAATTCTGCTGTAGTTTGGAGCTTGAGTAACATCATCAATGGATACGCTTACAATTGAAAATCCATTTGGCAAAGTGTAGGAAGTTAATCGTCCTGTTTTATCATTTACAATGTCAAAATATAGCACCTGTTTTTCCGACTCCACCCCCGTCACAACCAGAGAATAGCTACCTGGTGTATCGATATTGGAATAGTCCACATCGGTGACTTCTTTTCCAAAGCTGTACAGCTTCGCAGCCATATCATCCGGAATAACAATGGAAACCGTCCCCGTAGTAGCCATGCCATTTGCAACAGTACAGGTAACATCTTCCTGATAGTCGCTGACTGTATAGGCAAAAGTATGGGCATCCCTATCGTAAGTACTGCCATCCGGCAACTTCACCAGCTGTGTCTGCGCAGATTGCGACTCCTCAATTGGCGCTCCATTAAAAGGGTTTACCTCTCCGGAATAATCCATATTTACTTCTGGTGTTACATACAACGATGCCACTAGGGGAACCATCGCTACATATCCAACAAAAGTCATGCTAATTCTCCTTCTTTAGGCCGGACCAAGAATTAAATCATTTCTGGCTTCAAGGTCGTAATAAACTTCCTCTGCCTTAAACATATGAGCTCTAATTTCTCCTAAATCCATCTGCCCCATCTTGTAATATGGACATTTGTAACTAGGAGTATAGGTAGTTCTGAGTGGGTAATTACCAAAGGTTACGATAATCGCATTTCCTGTGGATACCTTGTTATTAAGCATCTGCAATTCAGATGGATAAATAAGAGGTCTAACCTGAGTCTGGGCTGACAGGTTAATGTCGCCTTCTCTAGAACCTATACTTGCAGAAGTAGATGTAGTCTTTACAGTCATATTTCCACAAAGCTTTGAAAATTCCTCACAGGTTCCAATATCATTAGAGCCGATGAACATTTTCATACCGCAGTTGGATTTAACAATGTCAGCCACCTCATTTCCGTATACATTGGATAACTGAGAATATGACTGAACTACCATGTTGAACCATATTTTACGGCTTCGACCTACGGTAATCATCTTGTCGAACTTCTCGATTTTTGGCATATTACCAAACTCATCAAGAATGAAATATACGTTTCTAGGAAGGGATAAATCCTCTCTAGCTGAGGCTACTTTGATAAGTGCCTTGTATATACAAAGGATAAATACTGCTGCAAGACCATGTCTTGTATCCTTTTCATCTGGTATCTTCATGAACAATGCAGTTGGCTTGTCTGCAAATGATGCTGCATTAACATCTGTCGCACTTGTAAGTCCACAAAGACCTCTATCATTAAACATATTTAATTTGTCAAAAGTAATTGACATGTAGCTGGACATTGTCTGCTCAGCTGCAGATAGAACCTGTCTAGACAATGTATATGCCTGAGACATTTTGTTTCTGCCTTCGAAGTAATCCTTTAGGGTTGCAAAATTGTTTTCTGAATTAGTGAGTGCCTTGTTAATATTAAAGAAATTGAATTTTTCTTTTGTCATACCAAGGCGTTCATCTGCAGAATCCTCAAGCATTGCAAGGCAGGTAGCCATAATAATGGAACGAGCACCCTTTTCCCAAAGTGGATCCTTTTGGTTTTCAACAGGACAGATAACTGATATGAGATCATTTAAATCCTCATACATTTCATCGTATATCTGCTGTCTCTTGACTACTACATCATCCAAACAGTGAGATGGGTCTGCGTATGCTTTGCCGTCCCACTCAACCCAAAATTCGCCATTTTCTGCAGGACCATCAGGCTGTTTCAAATCTGGGTAATCGCCCATATCATCTCGGTGTCCAATGACGCCTGCGCCAGCCTGAAGATAATCCTGGTACATGTCGTATATATCTCCCAGTGGATTCCAGCGGCTAGAAGAATATGTATCTCTCAAATCAAGAAGTAAAACCTCGTAGCCCCTGTCCTTTAAATACTGAGAATGAAGAGAGAATAGCTCTCCCTTAGGGTCTGTCATAATCATTGAGCTGCCACAATTAGTGGTGGCAAGTAGCTGTATCATCGGATTGATGAATGTGGTTGTTTTACCACTACCAGTAGCACCTATGATTAATGAATGTGCTCCTGACATGAAATTTACCTGCAAATGGTTTTTTTTATCCAAAACCGCACGTACAGGAATTCCATCCTTTTCTACTTTTCCAAGGGAATTGTAGTCAGCTCCAGGGAAGAATGTATCACGCTCTTCATCTGTTAAAAATCGACTGTTTTCAAGAGAGCCTCTAACTACATCTGCATGCCCATCCTTTCCCAGCAAATCCTTGTTCATCCTGAAAAAACGACTCATGTTATTGCCAGAAAGCAAATACAATACGGCAAAAATAACATCACCCAGGGCTCCAATAACCCATGTTTTTGGATCTATTAGATATAAAAGATTAATAGTAAATGGATTTCTAGAACCGTATGAATTAATGTAGTCCCCAAGCGTACGAAGACCAAAGCCTACCACTTCTGCCATGATGATAAACAGAAAAGTAAACCAAACAACTTTTAAAAAAATTATCCTATGTATTCCTTCTTTACTAAAAAGTCTGCTAAAAAATTTTCTCATAATTCTAACAATCCATAATAAATAAGACCTTGATCAATATAAGTCGTCTGCCAATCTACACTCGGATTATTTAAATGATCTTCCTGCCCACTGGTTACATAAACTGACGGGACATTCTGTATATTAGTTGCATCATTTACCAATAAGATTCCGCCATAATAACCGTCTTCTTCCTCTTTCTTGAAATATCCAAGACTTAATAAATCAGACGTATCTCCTGACATTAGTTTTTGATTGTTGTCACTAAGCTGATCAACTATAGTTTTCCATTGTGGTTGCCATATACATGTGTATATACGAGCATTATTACGATTTTCAACAGTGGCGGCATCCCCTAGTCTGAGTTCTCCACAACATAACAGTCCATAATTAATAAGTGTTGAACTGTTATCCATCCAGAAAGGGGCAACTCTTTTTACATTGTCTGTTGTCATCGAACAATTCAATCCACCATAAATGGCGCCACCACTTTCAATAACAATATCTCCACCATTACATTTGATTGAGCCACATCCCATTGCATTGGCATCATCCCCTTGAAGGAAAGGATAAATGCTGCCACCATTTTCAACCAGGATAACTCCACCGTTATTGATAATAGTTCCATTGTTGATGAAATCACCACTAATAGAAAGGATTCCCCCTTTTTCAATAGTAATGGTCTGACCGGCTTGAAGAATTACACCATTCTGGCTTTCAGGACTTCCTTCAGCAGAGACATAATCGCTTGCACTAATAGAAAGAATCTGTCCTTCTCCTATTGTTGGGTCTCCTTTAATTGCAGAATAGCGAAGTTTTTTACCTAAAAACCATTTATATTTATTCCAGTCATAATCCTTTGATCTGACATGCATAAATCTTTGTCCTTCGCCTACTGAAAGTCTTGGGTCATCCTCATGTGCTTTGTTATATTTGACCTTGTACATCCTATCATCGCCACCATCACCTGGGAATTCTGATTCAAAGGATTCAAATGTCCACTCGTAGCCATACTCATCACCATGCATATGTATCCAGCTATCATCTCCCTGACCACCAGGTTCTAATATATAATCCTGTGGTGCATCAGGGGTTCTGGCCAATTTAATCATATATATTGGAGCTTCACTACCATTCTCATTATGATTATCACTATCAGTCTTTCCGTACTTTATATATAGAACGTCCCTGTCATCAGTTGTGAAAAAGGTTTTTTCATGGGTTAGAACTTGAGGATCACTTCCAACATCTATGCCTTCAGCTCTGTCTGTTAAACGGAAGTAACAAGATTCCCCCTCACTAATGATGCTACTGCCATCAAACAAATCATCATAAATTTCGTCATCTTCACGAAATACGTGTGTGGCACCGGGAACAGCAGATGCTTCTGGTCCCAACCAAATACAATCAGGAGCCAGACAACCTATATAACCATCGTCAATTTCAAATTCATCTCTAGCCCATACAAGCATTGCAGGATGCCATTCTGCATCTTGAGGATAATTCGAATCATTTACTCGATCCCATCGGTAGAAAACCACTTCACCAAATACATCCTTTAATATCTCTGGTTGTTCCACACTCTCTGAATCATCTGCATCTGTGGTTGTATCTCCACCTGTAGGTTGAGTAGTGTCTGCCGGCTGTGTTCCATCTGCCGGCTGTGTTCCGTCTGCCGGCTGTGTTCCGTCTGCCGGCTGTGTTCCATCTGCCGGCTGTGTTTCCTCTGCTGGCTGTGTTCCATCTGCCGGCTGTGTTTCCTCTGCTGGCTGGTTAGAATCTGTAGCAACTACAGTGATGGCTGTACCATTAAATACAGCCACCACCATAATCGGGATTATCGTTATTCCTAAAAATCGTTTTAAACCCCACTTAAAATTCATCTTTCCCCTCCAAGTACTAATCAAAATGTAACATTAAGTATTAATTAGGATTAGAATTTGCATTCATCCATTCAACCATAATAGGTGTAGCAATTCTTAATGCCACGATTAGTATGAAGATTAATACGAAACCAATAATGGCTCCCTTTAAATGCTGCTTTGCCTTTTCTCTATCCTGAGGCTCCTCTGCTCTTGCATATCTAACACCCAAAAGCACGCAATAAAGAGCACCTACAGATGATACTAATGGGATTGCAACTGTTAATACTGAATTAATAAAAGCTATAATTGGATCTGTTACTTCTTTTAAATCTGGGGCTTGATCAGCAAGTATTATCAAATTATTCATCATATTGTTCATCATAATCTTGGTCCTCCTAAATTCTTATTTTCTATCACCTTTTGTGCTTCTCTCTTAGGCTTGGCTTCTTCGGCTTGTGGATTATTTTGATTCCTCTCTGCCTCCAAAGCATTAACGGTTTTAACCATTTTCTCTACTGTTTTTTCTGGTGCCCGAGGAACGCATTCCCCTAACATTTTCAACACCATTTCCATTCTCTGCTCATCCATCTGTCTTCCTCTTACTTTGAAAGATATTCCTTTAGTTCCTTTCTACCTCGTAATAACTCTGATTTTATGGTGTTCTCTGGTTTTTGAAGCATATCTGCTATCTGTTTAGTATTAAGTCCATTGAAATAATAAAGTTCGATAACCTCTCTTCTTCCTTCCTTTAGTTTTTTCAAGGCGTTTCGAACATCTAGTATTTCCTCTTGAGAAATATCCGTGCCAGAGAACGTTACGGACATCAATGATTCATCGAATAGGTCGTCATCTTTGCTTACGTCGAACTTTCGTTTAATAAGGAAATCCTTTGCTGAATTGATGGTTACTCTAAGCAACCATGCTTTTCTATGCTCTTCGCTTTCAAAGGTCCTTTCTCTACGAAAATACCTGTAGAACACATCTGCATATACATCATCTGCGTCTGTAGAATTCTTTACGTACCGCATCGCGACTCCGTATACCATATCACTGTATGTTCGTACTATTGTTTCTCCGTTCATAAGTAAGACCTTTCTGACTAATAAATGGTTGCAAAAATATAAAAAAAATTATTTTTATTTTTACTGCCTGGCACGCAGGCAAAAAGACTGACAATTCTAGTTGTATGTGTTTATTCTAGGTAATATAAAAAATAAAAACAATAATTTACACACTTTTATAACAATTGACGCAAAATATTCACTTTTAAGACACAAAAAAACCATTTCTCCAACTTTGTGGTGAAATGGTTTTTACATTTTACATATTAAGTGACTGATTAATTAAATTATTATTTTTATTATGTTGTCTTGAGCTAGATGCCGACTCAGCAGATACCTCATCTATAAATTTCTCTTTATCATTACTTTTAATAGCAGCGGCAATTTTCTTACCGTATGTCCTTTCAAGTGCTTCACTTCCATTTGTAGCATTAGGAATCTGATGCAGATATCTAGAAGGATTTTCTTTGTGTGCATCGGATTCTTTATCCATTTTATTCATTCGAGACATTACTTCTGCGGCATGACCACCTTCTTTGTATATCTCATTGCAAAGAAGATACATTAGATCATACCTAGCCTGACCATGCCCCCTACTCTTTTTCTGTGGTCCCTTTTTGACCATGTAGTCACTGGCTGCATTAAAAACATTATCTAACTGCTTGAGCATCTCTCTCTTTTTAGTCTCTTGTTCAGGAGTTAGTTCATATCCTTCCCGCTCTGCCATGACAACTTCATTCCAGCCATTATCCACTAACCCCTTCTCGAAAATATCTAATTGATTAAGTACCTCTCTATACTCGCGAGTATTTTTAGTTAATCCTGTTTTCTTATTATTTTTTAGAATTCTATGAATGCCACTTATTCTATCAAGATGAGGCTTCTGAGCCACTCTAAACTTATCTTTATCATATTGAAAAGTTTCTTTTACACACTCTAATTCGATTTCATATGCAGCCAAATACGAACTTATGTTAGTATACATAAACGGACTGTTTTTATCATTTGGTTCATTTACAAATTGAGCCTTAATTTTTGAATAACCCGCGTCATCTATCTTGTAGTCCATGTTTTCCAATATTTGGCCATTTAGATTAATCTCATGCTGTAAAATTTCTCTCTGTTTACTAAATACGTCAAACTTATTCCCCTCTATTACTTTTGGTTTATCATTTTTCTTTGACGATGTATCGATTTCATTTTCGTTTTCTTCGTTTAAAGCATTACTAATTTTATTTAATTTGAATAGCTTTTGTTTCTCTTTTTCCTGCTCTTTCTCAGTTTTATTAATTTCAATTTGAGGTGCTATTATCTCCTTATGAAACCTTTCAATATCCCCTTTCATTTTTTCGATTTCTTCATTTTTTCTCTTTTCAATAGCTATTTTGAACTCATCATTTATCTTTTTATTAAATTCATTAAATATTGTAATCGACTTTTTAGTAAATTGATTTTCAATTTCCTGTTGCTTAGCTCCAATTATAGAGAGAATCTCATCATATACACCTGGCACAAGTTCGTTTGCTCGAACATTAATACTATGATTTAAATTTCCAATTTTCTTATTTAAACTAGCCACTTGTGGTAATTCGTATTCATCATCATCCTTTTGTTCTGATTCCTCTTTTTCTATTTTCTCTAGTTCTTTCTGTAATTTCGTCTTTTCCGCAAGTAAATTTTTATACGTCTCGTCGTTTGCAATTGTTTCATATGTGGCATAATCTGTCCTAGCCTTTTCTAGTTCTTCTAGTGCACTATCTCTCTCAGCTCCTGCTTCGTTAATAGAATCTTTATATTCCTTTTCAAATGCAGCACATACTTCGTCACGAATTTGGAAAAAAGTTCCCTTTAATATTAGGTGTCGTGCTTCTTCTTGTATTTCGTCTTCGTACTGCTTATTAAACACTGTAAAAGTATGGGAAAGACTAGATTTTTTTTCGCTCTTATTGAACTCTGTAACGCTTTTTTCTTGTTCGACTTCCAACATATCCAGCAAATTTTTTTGTCTATCTGCCAGATTTTTTATTACATTATATTCAGGTCCAGCCTCTTCATCATTAGCCGCTCTTACTTCTTGTTCCCACTTTTCAGGATTTTGCAATTTATAGCTATTAACCATTTGTGAAAAAAGCTTTATTTCATCAAAACTCCATTCTTTCCCCTGACTTAGCCTTGTGAGATAAGCCGACACAATTGCATCCATATCCATTAATTCTTCTTCAGTGTAATTTGGCATAGCTTTCCCCTCCTAAAATGAAGCTTCTTTCACTAACATCCCAAAGATTATATCTAAAATGTTTTCGATGCTACATCTTCATGATATTCTCAGACTTTGAAGCTTCTGGCTGTTCCTCAGTTTCTTCAGAAGCACCTTCTTCAGGCGTACTTTTTTCAGAATTATTGTCACTAGCACGCTTTATTTTTGCCGCAGTTTCTTCTCGCTTCTTAAGCATTTTTTGGATGATTTCAGAGGATATATTTTTTAATTGCAGCTGTCTCTTCTTCTCTTTCTCAAGTTCCTCTTCTTCCTCTTCACGTATTTCATCCTCTAACGTCTCTGAATCATCATCACTTGAATCGATGTTAGATATCTTCATACGTTTCTCAACAAACTTCTGAAAAACATCCCTAGTGATTAAATGGCGTAGCTCTGCAGGCACAACATGCTCATATTTAAGTTTGGCTATATTAAAATCTCCATGTTCCTTATGAACACTGTTGTAAGCCTGCTCCAATTTGGATAGAAAATGTTCTACTTCTTTTTCTGAGAAAGTCCCCATTTTTTTCTCCTCCAATGAAATGACTTAGAAAAATATTATTGAATAATAATATTGTTATTCTCTGGGTTGATGATGCTATTGTCGTTATTGTTCATATTTAGATATTCTTGTCTTTTATTTTCTATTTCTTTTTTTGTTCCTGGCACACGATGTGTACCGTTTATAGCAGCATTGATTTTTCCTTCATACCTATCGTTGATTTGTTCATATCCAGAAGATGCATTAGGTATCTGATGTAAATAAGCCGATGGACTCGTCTTGCCTGCAGCTATATCCTTTTGAAGTTTTGCTGCACATGATGTGGCTTCAGCGGCATGACCTCCGCATGTGTATATATCACCACACAGAAGGTACATCAAATCATATCTGGCCTGACCGTGTCCCCAGCTCTTTTTTTGTGGACCTTTTTTCACCATATAATCAGTAGCCTTATCAAATACATTATTTAGCTGCTTAAGCATATCTTCTTTGGCTTTTTCCTGCTCTGGAGTTAATTTTGCACCTTGCTTTTCGGCCTGTACAACATCATACCAGCCTTTAGTAATAAGCCCCTGCTCATACTTGTCAAGCTCTGTTAATACAGCCTTGTACTCTTTAGTATTTTTTGTAAACCCGGTTTTCTTATTGTTCTTTAAAATCTTATGAATTGCATTTATCCTATCAAAATGATCACCTTGTGCCACTCTAAAATTTGCCCTATCAGCAGCAAATGTCCCTTTAACAGCAGATATTTCAATTGCATAAGCAGTTGCATGATTCTTAATATCATAAACACCATCATTGATATTAATCTCATCCATAAACCTATCATTTTCAGGAAGATTTGCATCTTTTGTTTTAGCAGCAATATCTTTTTTTATTTGTTCTGGCAGGTTTTCTTCATGTTCTACTATCTTTCCAATTTTTTTTGCCTGAGCCATATTCGGGATACTCATGAACTTTTGGTTAATAGCAGAACCAACTGCTTCAGTCAAATCATCATTTATTTTTGCCTCATATTCCTTTAGCTTATCTTTGACTGTTTTTGTGTATTCGTTATCAAGTCTCTCTATAGGTGCTTTAAGCTGTTCAGTTTTATTACTATTATATATTTCAGTTATTTCTTTTACACGCTTCGCAATATTATCCTCTATTGCCTTTAACATGATATCAGCCTGAACTTTAGCATTTTCTTCTGTTATTTCTTTTTTCTTTTTTTCTAATTTTTCCTTCTCTTTTATAAATTTCTGGTAGGGCATATCACTTTCTATTTCCTCTTTTAATTTTTTTGCGTATTCCTCCTCTGTTTGAATTTTTGCCCTTTCTTCGTCTCTTTTCTTAGCTGCATTTAAAACAAATGTGTCGTATTCTTTTGCGTATTTTCCACATATTCTATTTCGAATTTTAAGATATTCTTCAAGAGATAACTGATTTCTATAATCTTCCTTAACCTGATCTTCATAACTTATTTTCATTTCTGAAAAATACAAGTTCACCTTAGTTTCAGCTTCTTCATCCAGCTCATTATTATCTTCCCAGTCACTTCCCCATCCTTTTTCATTCTTATATAAATATTCCGAACTAGTATCTGATTCATATGAATTATTGCTAATGTTATTCTCATCCATAGTTTTTTCCTCCTGGTTTTTGCTTTATCTATGCTAATGCCACATTTGCATTATTTTTGTTTGCTTGCACATTAGCTTCCTTTTCCACTTTCTTTTCTGGTTCTAGATGGTTTTCTACAGCCGGCTGATTATTATCAACAACTTTTTGCACAGCATCCTTTATATTATTAGGAATTTTATCAATGTCATTGTAGCAATTCTGTAAATAAGCCTTTCCTAAAACCTGGCGATTTCCATCAAGGTTTGCCTCTTTAACAACACGGTCTAATAAACGTTTATATTCTTTACCTTCGTCTTCTGCTAGCTTATTGATTTTCTGAACATCTGCACTTCTAAGAATAGAATCATCAAATGGCTGTTTGTCTGAAAGCTGCTTAATAACAGTGTCACATAACACTTTATTTATACTCTTTTGAATCTGGCATTTATCAAACTCTTCTACTATGGCACTATCAAGATTTTTATTTTTATCATTCAATTTTGATACAGTTCTAAGTTTTTCTTCATATTCGGCTAAGCCTTCATTCATAACACGCAAAGACTCAGCGAATTTCTTCTGTTCCCCTGTTTCAGCCAGAGACTGAGCTATGCCCACTATCATGGTTGCATTTTCATTTTCCATGCCTCCATGCTTGAATAAATAATTCATCATAGCATTAAATGCATTGCCTTTTGTGATAGTAGGCTCGTAGTTACCTGGAATGTTATTGTATATTTCATAAGCTTTCTTGTGGGTAGAACCTAATGTATCATCATCTGCTACTGGGATATAATTATCTCGTCTTGTAAATATATTAATTGTATTACCTACACCTATTTTTTCAATTGATGCTCTAATTGAACGTTCTACTGTCCACCCCTGCTTATTACTATAGTTATTTATTTTGGTAAGGTTTTCTAAAAAATGCTTAGAATTCGCGAGTGATGCAGTCCACTCATCATATGGTTTCTTTTGAACTCCTCTAACCTCATCCAATATTTTTTTAGGCTCAACTTTATCGAAAACTATCACTGTAGGATTATCTGTTGTTGGTTTTGAAACGCGGTACTTTGCCTCTATATCTCTATGTCTATCACTTTTGTCCTGTGCTGTGTCAGCTGCGATTCTTCTAGCCTGTCTTCTTTTTGCATTATCCAATTTGAAAGGTCCCCAATTAAACATTCGTCTAAACCAACTGTGCCTTGCATTCTCTCGTTTGGCTACTGCAGTCAAATCAGGTTCCACTGGAACAATCTTCATATCCATATTTCCATCAGACTTCATATAGCGTATGCCAGTTTCAACATAATGTTCCCCACTTAAAACTGCACTGACCACTGTGGCTTTATATATAGCGATTGTTGTATCCTCTTGTCTGTATGCATTAAAATTAATGTTAGGATATTTTTCACGACAGTAGTCTACAACTGACGCTCCGTCAATAAATACATTTTTAAATTGATCAATATCATTCTCATATTTACTCAATGGTCCTTGGAAATGCGCAAACATTGCATCGTACATATTGGCGCACGCACTATAGTCATCAAAATGATTTTGTGCTGCAGGGTTTTGCAAACTACCAATACTCTCTCCAAACGCTCTTACTGCAAGAGGATTCCATCGATCTGGCACTTTAAATTTAATCACTAGTTCTGGTGGATTTTCTCCCTTAACCATGGCCATTCTGTAGCTGTATATCTGATGTGTCACACTCATCCTCTCAGCACAAGTGACAAATTCAGTTGTATAATTCCTTATGCCATTTTTATAATCAGTTTCATTTTGTTCAAGGTAAGACCCATCTTCCTTATACCCTTGTTTAGCTATGAGCATTCGTTGCAACGGCACCTTAGCTGCTGTTAAATATTCAGAGTTAAGCTGGGTTATAAACTTCTCCTGTGGAGTCAATAATTGCATTCTATTTCTATAATAATCAGGATTTTCTGCCCTTAAGCTTTCCTCTGATTGATTTGATCTTATATGAGAGATGAATCTGACTACATCTTTTTCGCTCTTGCTTAATTCATCTTGATCAGGTCTTTCAGACGTATCTTTTCCTATTACTGAAGAAAAATCGAAGTTTCTGTAATCAACTAAAATCCTTACATTATAGAATTTATCAAGTATACTTTCTCGCTCTTTCTGTGATACAAACGCATAATTTTGTGCTTTTATAAATTGCTGATCATTAAGAGGATCTGCCTGATCTTCTGCCAGTGACCATGGCACATCAGTAAACATTCTTGCATCAATTTTCTTCAATTTACTTGCAGGTCCAGAATTCCACCTTTCTATCTTTGTACCTGAATTAGTGATAACATCTGTATAAAACATGTTTATTGCATCTAAAATTCCCTTTGTATACCCTGGATCATTCTCTATCTTTAATGAATCAGCTATATTTGTAAATGGCATATTCATTACCTCCTTATGAGTATTTTTTTCTTGATTACACTTGTAATACCTTAAAGACAATAATTAGGTTGCAAAAATGATAATTTAGCATAAAAGGCGACCAATTATGATCGCCCGTAAAATCTGTCCGTGTCTATTGAATTTTCTGATTTGGCTACAATCACTGCAGCAGCTATATCTCCTGTAGTGTTCATCATGGTGTCAAGCATATCCATAAATGGATAAATAGCTAATATTAATCCTAAGCCCTCAATTGGAACTCCTAGGGTCGGAAGGATAACTCCTAAACTTACTACGCTTCCGCCTGGAACTCCAGGTGCCCCCAGGGATAATAGAATAACTGTAATGGCAAGTGATAATAACGCTGCATTTGGAACTTCTATTCCATATGCCCTTGCAAGGAACAGTCCTATTATCGAAAGAAATATACTATAACCATCCATATTTACAGTAGCCCCTAGAGGAATAGAAAAATTGGCAATTTTAGCAGCAACTCCCATTTTCTCTGTGCATATTCTTATATTGGTAGGCATAGCCGCATTGCTTGAAGACAGAGAAAATCCAGTTATCATTCCCTCTCTATTATTCTTATAAAATCTAATAGGATTAAGCCGTGCTAACACAAGTATGAGGATTCCATACACACAAAACATGGTAAATACAGCTACCAAATATGCACCAATCATTCCAAGCAATGAATAGAATGTGGCAATGCTAATGCTATTAACAATCAGCACAATAGAGCAAAATACTGCAACTGGAATAAACTGAGCAATAAGTGATGTAATGGTAAGAAACAGTGAGCTGCAGGCTGCAAAAAATTCTCTAAGCATTTCAGAGTACTCCCCAATCATGCCTACTGCCATTCCACATAGCACTGCTAAAAATATAATCTGAAGTGTATTTGATTCCAAAAATGGACTAAGGAAATTGTTTGGCACAATTCCTAGTATGGTATCGATAATAGATGTGGATTCTGCAGCTTGTATATCAGCCCCAGGTTCACCAATAAATATATCCTTGGCGAATCCAAAGGTACCTGGTTTCATAAGCAGCGAAACACCAATGCCTAGGCATACCGCGATTACAGTTGTAAGAGTATACATGCCCATAACCTTGGCACCTACTCGTCCAACCTCACTAATATTTTTGTATTGGGAAAAACAAGAAACAATGGAAAAGAACACCACTGGCGCAATGATAATTCTTAGAGCATTCATAAATACTGATTTGATTGGCTCTAACACATTGCTGCACAGAGCTGTCGCCAAAGAAGCTGGCACCAGTTCCTTTAAAATGAATCCAAATATTAATCCTAATGCTAATGCCTTCACTGTTTGAACAAGCATGGACTTTTGAGCTTCGCCAACTAGAATTCTTATCTGATTAATCCCATTTTTGTAGGAAAATTTCAGTTGCTCCCCTTGAGAATTAAGAAGAACCTGGCGGATTGCTCTCTGCAAATCCTCATCTCCTAAATCCTCCAGACCATCTATTCCCTCTACATCATTTTCAACGGGATTAAGCTCTTGCCCCTTGGCTCTAATTATAATTTCAGCATCGCCAAAAGTCTTTTTGACCGTGATAGAAACATCAGCACCAATATTTGTTGTATCTAGAAGATGTGCCAAAATCTCTTCAGAAAGAAGCATAGAACGGATGATAAGCTTTTTGTTAACCTTCATCTGCTTTAGCACATCTTCGATAAATGTAACCCCCTCAGTAATTACATTTTGATCCTTGACCGAAAAATACTTTTTCTGCTTCATAGGCTCAATTTACTCCCCAATTGCAACAACTACAAAGTCATACTAATAGCCCCAAGTAATTCCTCCACTTCCTCATCGGTAGGTAGTCCGTCATAACAAAGAGCGTAGTCTATTAACTGTTCAAAGGCGCTCTTTCTAGCTGCCTCCTGAGGAAACAGTTCAAAAATAGGCTGACGCCAGCGCCCTAACATTTCATTTAACTCACCAAGCTGTGGTGTAAGTACCTCTTTTTCTTTATTGCGCAAAAACTGTGTAAGGGCCGGACTATTACCAGAGCTTGAAAATGCACCAACAAGATTTTGTTCCTTAAGATATGATGGAAAAATAAAGGTACATAAATCCTGCTTATCAACTACATTTACTGGAATGTTACCCTCTTTACATATAGATGAAATCTGCTGATTCAATTCGTTATCACTAGTTGCTGCTACAACTAATCTGCGATCTTGTAAATCATATATTTCAAATTCACGTTGCTCCAAAAGAAGATGGTCTGTCTCCTCTGAAAGGGCTGCCAGCTCCATACTAATCTCTCTTGCAATAACATGTACTCTTGCGCCAAAATCAAGTAATACATTTACCTTTCTAAGAGCTACACTTCCACCACCTACTACTAGACAGTTGGAATCTGTTAAATCTACGAACATTGGAAAATATGCCATAAAGCCTCCTCATACATATAAAGAAAAAAATCCCCTATCATGATATCCTCAGTATATCACAATAGGGAATTTATAATTGTTAAAAAATTTAGTTCTTGAATGAGTGGATAGGGGCTGGAATACGTCCTTCTCTATTAATAAAGTCTGCACAAGAGAACTTATTAACAGGCATGATAGGCGCATAACCGAATAATCCACCAAATTCTACTGTATCACCAACAGTTTTGCCAATAACAGGGATAAGTCTGGCTGCTGTAGTCTTTTGGTTAACCATACCAAGTGCCATCTCATCAGCAATCATACCTGAAATAGTAGTTGCTGGTGTGTCTCCTGGAATAGCAATCATATCAAGACCTACTGAGCATACACATGTCATAGCCTCAAGCTTTTCAAGTGTAATAGCACCTGCCTCAACAGAATTAATCATTCCCTGATCCTCAGAAACAGGAATAAATGCACCTGAAAGACCACCTACATAAGAAGAAGCCATTACACCGCCCTTTTTAACCTGGTCATTTAAAAGAGCAAGTGCTGCAGTTGTTCCGGGAGCACCGGCATGTTCAACACCGATTTCATGAAGAATATCAGCAACACTGTCACCGATAGCAGGTGTAGGAGCAAGGGAAAGATCTATGATACCAAATGGAACACCAAGTCTCTTTGATGCTTCCTGTGCAACAAGCTGACCAACTCTTGTAACCTTGAAGGCAGTCTTTTTGATTGTCTCACAAAGAACTTCAAAGTTCTCTCCTCTGACCTTCTCCAAGGCTGTCTTTACAACACCGGGGCCACTTACTCCGACGTTAATTATCTTGTCAGCTTCAGTAACGCCATGGAAAGCACCTGCCATAAACGGATTATCATCAGGAGCATTACAGAAAATTACAAGCTTTGCGCAACCAAGAGAATCGTTTTCTTTTGTTGCTTCAGCTGTCTTTTTAACAATAGTTCCCATAAGACGAACGGCATCCATGTTAATTCCCGTCTTAGTTGAGCCAACATTTATTGATGAACACACAAGTTCAGTACTTGCAAGGGCCTGTGGTATAGATTCAATGAGAAGTCTGTCGGCCTGTGTCATTCCTTTGCTGACAAGCGCTGAATAACCACCGATAAAGTTTACTCCGACGTCATGTGCCACCTTATCCAAAGTCTTTGCTATCTTAACAAAATCTTCCGGAGTCTGGCATGCAGCGCCACCGATTAAAGCAATAGGAGTAATTGATATTCTTTTATTAACAATAGGAATTCCATATTCACGAGAAATTTGATCGCCTGTTTTAACAAGATCCTTGGCGGTTTCATAGATTTTGTTATAGATATTATCGCAGAGCTTATCTAAATCAGAAGTAATACAATCCAAAAGACTGATACCAAGAGTGATGGTTCTCACATCAAGGTTTTCTTTTTCTATCATTTCGTTGGTCTCGCGGACTTCGAACATATTGATCATATTGAATGATTTACTCCTTTATACTGGAATCCTCGGACAATTGATATTTTCCTCCG
>JAEEGH010009391.1_pt1 | contig 22822 bp, 19 predicted proteins | sample 9134181 | NCBI WGS metagenome assembly JAEEGH01 (sample SAMN16246544, study PRJNA631951) | gut metagenome | biome: gut microbiome; feature: rumen; material: DP-attached | host: Bos | place: Iran: Karaj | collected 2018-10
ATGCAAGAACGTGAGAAGGGGACCTCCCAGTCTCAAATTGTGTCACGTCTGCTACAGAGAGGAGTAACAGCAGCACAGATCCGAAAAGTCCGCAAGATGTATAACGACATGCAGAAAGGGTCGACATCCTCTGACATGACAGTAGGTACTGCTGCCAACAAAGACCGTATGCGTATCAATAACGGCATCAACCGCTTGGAGACAGGAAGGGAACTACCCAATAAGTCTGAGCAGAATTATGAGGAATACATAGAGAATGAGAGGGTTGCCAATGAGTATTCCCAAGGTCGTATTGCGGGTTATCGCAACAACCGCACCTACAATGCCGATGACCCAGAATACATAGAACTGGAGGAGGAACTGGATGAGTGGATGCCCCAGGATACCGCCCAGTTGGTCAAGCATCTGCAGGACGAACTGGAACGATATAAGACCAAGAAAAGCAAGAAAAGGGTCTTTGGACGGGACATCTTCAACCGCAGGGACCTGACCTTCGAGCCAGAGATGAATATCGCTACTCCCCAGAGCTACGTGTTAGGTCCTGGGGATATCGTCAATATCGATATATGGGGAAATTCCCGTGATAATATCAGTACCACGATATCTCCTGACGGCACTATCACCGTGGAGAACGGAGGTGTCATTGAGCTCAGTGGACTGACTGTCGCTCAGGCAAAACAACGACTAAAGAGCCGGCTGGGGTCTTTCTATCAGGGTTCCAATATCCAGATGACCTTAGGACAGACACGTACCATTACGGTACATGTGATGGGTGAGGCAAGGAAACCAGGCAGCTATACCCTTTCCGCCTTTGCCTCAGTATTCCATGCCCTGCATATGGCAGGTGGTATCAGTGACCTGGGTACCCTCCGTAATATCAAGGTATTCCGTGGCGGCAGACTACTGAGTGTTGTCGATGTCTATGACTATATGCTCAATGGTAAGTTGACAGGGAATGTCCGTCTCGCCGATAATGATATCATTCAGGTAGGCACCTACGACAACCTGGTGAATATTGATGGTAAGGTAAAACGCCCCATGTGGTATGAGATGAAGGCGAATGAGTCGCTCTCCACCCTCCTCCGCTATGCCGGGGGCTATACAGGAGACGCCTTTACCAAATACACACGAGTCTATCGGAAGGCAGCAGGCAAATACAACGTGTTCAACGTCGAGGAGTTTGATGCCAACTCTTTCCGTTTGTACGACAATGACTCCGTCACCGTCGACTCTATCATTCCCCGTTACGAGAATATGGTGGAGGTCAAAGGAGCAGTGTTCCGTCCTGGCATGTACCAGATTGGTGAGAGCACCAATACGGTACGCTCGCTCATCCAAGCGGCTTCTGGTATCACGGAATATGCCTTTGCCCGTCACGGCATCATCCAGCGGATGAAACCCGATCGTAAGTTGACCACTATTGCCGTGGACATTGAGGGGATCATGAACGAGACACTTCCCGATGTCACCCTGCAGAGTGAGGATGTCCTCTTCGTTCCCACCCGTACTGACGTACAGGAGGAAGAGACATTATCCATCCTGGGAGAAGTACAGTTCCCCGGCACCTATGTCTTCTCGGAGAACACCACCGTGGAAGATCTTATCCTACAAGCTGGTGGACTGAAGAACTCTGCGTCAACGAGTAAAGTAGAGGTAGCACGCCGTATTGTCAATCCCGCCAGTGAGCGAGTAGACTCTGTCATCTCTCAGACTTTCTCTTTCGCATTGAAAGACGGACTGATTATTGACGGGGAGCCAAGTTTCGTGCTACAACCTTTCGATGAGGTCTTCGTACACCAGAGCGCAGGTTATACCACCCAACAGAATGTCACCATTGAGGGAGAGGTTATGTTCGCCGGCGTCTATGCCCTCTCCAAGCGTGAGACCCGTTTGAGTGATGTCATCAAGATGGCTGGAGGTCCCAACCAATACGCTTATGTCAAAGGGGCTCGCCTGGAACGTAAGATCAATGAGGAAGAGCGTTACAAGGTGGAAGAGGCACTTCGGATAGCACAACGTGAGCAACAGAACAACATGATGGAGACTGCCTTGGGAAGCAGCAATGCCATGGCTATCGCACAGTTGGCAGAAAAGCAAAGCAAGACAGAACTCCAGAAATTCCAGGTTCCCACGACATATACTGTCGCTATTGAATTAGAGAAGGCACTGGCACATCCTGGCTGTGAGGAAGACCTGATCCTGCGTGAGGACGACAAGATCTTCGTTCCCCAATACAACGGGACTATCAAGATCAATGGCGCTGTCCTCCATCCCAATATTGTGGGTTATAAAAAAGGCAAGAAGGCAAGCTACTATATCAACCAGGCTGGAGGCTACAGCAGGAATGCCAAGAAGTCACATACCTACATAATATATTCGAACGGCATGATAGCCAGGGCAAGCACCAAGGCAAAGGTAGAGCCCGGTTGTGAGATTATAGTCCCCTCCAAGGCATTGGGTAAGATGACAATGGCAGAGAAGATGATGATGGCAACATCTGGAGCCAGCATGGCAACAATGGCAGCCACGATAGCAAACCTGTTTAAGTAATAGATTATGGAAGAGACGAAAAAGAAACCTGAAGTTATCGACCTCCGTGTTATAGCCAAGAAGATCTGGGCGAATAAGAAATTATTCTACCGGGTCCTCCCCATTGTCTTCATCGTGTCATGTGTTTATATACTAGGGATTCCTAGATATTATACGACAGATGCCATCCTTGCTCCAGAATCAGAGAGCTCTTCTGCTGGAGGAGCCCTTGGCTCCCTTGCCTCATCTTTCGGTTTTGACATTGGAAATACAGAAAATTCAGATGCCATTTATCCAATGCTCTACCCCGATCTTCTGGAAGATAACGGATTTATAGCCAGTCTCTTTAATATTCATGTAGTCAGTCAAGACAGGGATATTCAAACGAGCTATTACGACTATCTCAAGAAGCATCAGACAAACAGTGTATGGAGCTACCCTGTCATATGGATAAAAAAACTCTTCAAATCCCAAAAGAAGACTGTTCATTCACTAGGACAATTTAACCCGTATATCCTTTCGAAAGAAGAGGACGTTATTATGGAAAAGGTAAGAGGCAACTTACAATTCAATTATAACGAGAAAACCGGGGTCGTCAGTATTCAGACTAAAGCACAAGATCCACTGATCTGTAAGACATTGGCAGATTCCGTAATGAAGCATTTGCAGGATTTTATCACAGAGTACCGTACCAATAAGGCACGTGTTGACTACGAATATTATAAACAGCTGACAGCGGAAGCAAAACAGAATTACGAGAAAGCACGACAGCGTTATGCGGCTTTTGCAGACGGTAATGTCAATATCGCCATGCAAAGCGTCCGTCTGAAGGCAGAGGAGATGGAGAGTGAGATGGAGCTGTTATTCAATAATTACACCAACTTAAACAATCAGCTACAAGCAGCAAAAGCGAGGATACAGGAACGCACCCCAGCGTTCACGATCTTAAAAGGTGCGGCTGTACCCCTCAAGCCCGCTGGTCCCAAAAGGATGTTATTCGTTCTATGCATGCTTATCCTTGCATTTATGATTATTACTATCATCATTTTACGTGATGACCTTATCAAAATAATAGAGGTTCGTGGTAAAAACAGTTAAGTAGTGGAGATTGCGATCACAAACAAGATCCATGTGTCCTTGGAAAAGGATACGATGCTCAAACTCCTCATTTATGTTGTTTGGGCATTTATGCTTCATACATACCTAAGAGGCGTATTCCTACGTTTACCTTTTTTCAAAGATCATGTTGAGATCGCATTTGCTATCTACTTTTCCATACCCGTATTACTAGCTCTTCCGGCATTCATCAACAGGTTTTCTCTTGTTGACTATTTTTTTTATTTTATCAATGTCTTCTATCTTCTGGCAGGCTATGTGTTTTTCCCGGAAAATACAGATTATATCAACGAGAATGCCCTGACATGTGTCTTCTGTGTCTTCACTTTTTATTTCATTGGAAGAGTCATCGACATTGACAAGACGTATAATGCCTTCCTCGTTCTATCCACCGTCTGCATCATTGTCGACCTTCTCTATTTCCTTGTATATGCCCAAAACCATAAAAATATGGAAGAGGTGGCAGGTGAAGATAACATGTATGCTGCCTATCTGATTCTCCCTCACGTTGTTTTTTTATTGTGGGCAACCTTAAAAAAGTTCCGTCTATGGAAAGCCGTTGTCACCATATTGGGAGTTTTGTTCCTTCTTTCCTGTGGAACACGTGGTCCTTTTGTCTGTATAGGTTTTTTCGGAATTATCTATTTCTTCTTTTACATGAATTTCAAGGGATCCGTGTATGTTAAACTAGGTATCATCACCCTCACTGCCATCATTATCGCAAACCTACATAGCGTGTTATTATTTCTAGTGAAGCTATTTACGGGTCTACAACTGAGTACTCGTATTTTAGAGAAATTCATAACTGGAGAGCTAGGTAATGACTCATATCGAAGCATATTACGCGACAGGCTCTATGATGTTTTGGACAGCGGTGACCACTTTTGGGGACTTGGTCCATTCGGTAGTAGGAACTACGACATCATCTATCCCCATGTCTTGCATTTGGATTTTTTCTGTGCCTATGGCTATCTCGTTGGAACTATTCTGCTTATACTGTTGTTTACGCTTATTGGAAGGGCTTTTTGGGTTACCAAAGGTAAACTGTCTCAGGAATTCCTTCTGTTTCTCTTCTCTATTTGTATCATCAAGCTTTTACTAAGCGGATCATTCATTATAGAGCCCTACTTTTTCATGCTTATTGGAGTATGCGTCAATGAGGTACTATATAATCGCCCTACACCCTTAGAAGACAGAAGATGATAAAAAGTAGCAAGATAATGAGCTCATTCATATGGAAACTGCTTGAGAGATTCAGCTCACAGGCAATCTCCTTATTCGTAACAATTATTCTTGCAAGACTCTTACTTCCTGAAGATTTTGGTATTATCGCCATTATCGTGATATTTATCGAACTGAGCAACGTTATTATTGACGGTGGTCTGAACACAGCCCTTATTCAGAAGAAGGAAGCTGACAACCTGGATTTCTCCACTATCTTATACTTCAGTATCGCGATATCTGGCATCTTATATGGTTTATTATATCTTGCTGCCCCATTCATTGCTGATTTTTATAATAATAACCTATTGATACCTGTACTTAGAGTTCTGAGCGTCAATTTGTTTTTCAATGCCTTTAATGCCATTCAACGCGCTTATATTGCCAAGCACATGCTTTTCAACAAATTATTTTATTGCAACTTAGCAGCAATTCTAGCATCCGGTTTTATAGGAATAGCAATGGCATATCATGGCTGGGGAGTATGGGCATTGGTATGCCAGCAAATAGTCAATCAGGCCATGTTAACCATTGTCATGTGGTTTATGATTAAGTGGCGACCCATTATTGGTTTTTCTTTCCTGCGCTTCAAGGGGTTATTTGACTATGGATGGAAAATATTTGCCACTAACATGATTATAGCCGTCTATGAAAATATTAGGAGTTTGATTATCGGTAAAATATACCAGCCAGCCACTTTGGCATACTTTGACAGAGGAAAACAATTCCCAAGCCTTGTCATTACCAATATCAGCGTATCCCTACAGACCATCTTATTACCTGCTTTTTCGGATATTCAGGACGACAGGGAACGTGTAAGACAGATGATGAAACGATCTATTGAATTAGTCAATTCCATCATCCTTCCCATATTGGTCTGTTTAGCGGTTTCCGCCAAACCCCTTGTCATTCTATTGCTTACTGAGAAATGGCTACCTGCCGTACCTTTCCTGCAGATATTCTGTATTGCTTACATGCTGATCCCCATACAAAGCTCGAACATGAGTGCCATCAAAGCACTGGGATATAGTGGCATCACACTCAAAATTGAACTGATGAAGAAATTCATTGAGACCATCATTCTTATTGTCAGTTTTCTCATCAGTGTCTATGCAGTTGCCTGGGGAATTGTTCTATACAACTTTGTTTGTATTATCATTAACTTATATCCATGCAAAAAACTTCTGAACTATGGAGTCACAGAACAGGTTAAGGATGTACTTCCGTATGTACTCATTTCTGCTGTCATGGGCACATTGATCTTTGCCATCTCCTTAGTGGAGATGCATCCCGGACTCCTTCTATTTTTGCAAGCCTGTATGGGTATCACCATATACATCTTATTAAATGCGTTCTTTTGCACAAATAGCTACGCATACGCAAAGAAACTGATTTCAGAAAGGATTATTCACAGACTATAAACAGGAAAACATATGAAACGTATCATGTTAGTTTTTGGAACACGTCCCGAAGCCATCAAGATGGCTCCGTTAGTCAAAGCGTTACAGAAACATCCTGAAGATTTCGAGACAATGGTATGTGTCACAGGACAGCATCGCGAGATGTTAGACCAGGTGTTGCGCATTTTTGACATCACACCTGATTATGACCTGAACATCATGAAACAAGATCAAGACTTGTATGATATAACGACTAAAGTGCTGACAGGAATGCGAGGCATTCTCAAGCAATATAGACCTGACATCGTACTTGTTCATGGAGATACTACCACGTCAACGGCAGCAGCACTTGCCGCCTTTTACCAACAGATTCCTGTAGGACATGTTGAAGCCGGTCTTCGTACCCATAACATCTATTCTCCATGGCCAGAAGAAATGAATCGCCAGATAACCAGCCGTATAGCTACATACAACTTTGCTCCCACCCCACTCAGCAAAAAGAATCTTGAAGAAGAAAAAGCTCAAGGTAAGATCTTTGTAACTGGCAACACGGTGATTGATGCCCTCCACATGATCGTGGATAAACTCAAAAGTGATTCCAAACTCGCTACAGAGCAAGAGGACGTCCTTAGAGCTGCAGGCTACGATGTATCTAGACTTCAGCCATCTGACATCAACCATCAGACATCGCGTAAGCTCGTTTTGATCACTGGTCATAGAAGAGAGAATTTTGGTGATGGCTTCATCAGCATGGTTACAGCGATGAAAGACCTCAGCGAGAAATACCCCGAGGTGGATTTTGTCTATCCTATGCACTTAAACCCCAATGTGCGCAAGCCTATTGCTCAGGTCTTCGGAGAAGGTGCTGTAAACGGTAAACCGTCAACGGTAAACAATAACTTTTTCTTCATTGAGCCACTGCAGTACTTGGAGTTTGTCTATCTCATGGAGAAGAGTACAATTGTCCTCACTGATAGTGGTGGCATCCAAGAGGAAGCCCCTGGTCTTGGAAAGCCAGTCTTGGTGATGCGTGAAATTACAGAGCGACCAGAAGCGATAGATGCAGGAACTGTCAAATTAGTCGGAACAGACTATCATCTGATTGTTAATAGCGTCTCTGAGCTCTTAGAGAATCACACATTATACCTCCAAATGAGTCAATCAACGAATCCATATGGAGATGGTCATGCCTGTGAAAGAATTATTGAGAATCTATACTAAAACTAAACACTATGCACGCACATATCATCTATAATTACCTCAAACCTGATGGAACAGCTGTCTCCATTGGTGGAGTACAGACCTATATCACCCATCTAATTCCTTTGTTAAAGGAATGCGGATACACTATCACCATCTACCAACGTGCCACAGCAGATTTCCACAAAGAATTCCATCATTATGATGTATATGGCATAAGACATGAGAGGAATGAAGGAAAGGAGATGGCAGAGATGCTATCAACATTTACATTCCAACATATTAACCCGTCAAGTGACTTGTTGATTTACGGGACAGACTTCTTAATTCAGAAAAAGGCACCTTGCCGGTCAATAGCCATACAACATGGTATCTCATGGGATATCCCGTTTAGTCCATGTTCTGATTGGAGATACTTCAGACACTTTCTTGGGAAATGCACGGATGCATGGAAAACAATTCAACGAGTAAACAAAGTCGACCAGTTGGTTTGTGTAGATTATAACTTTGTGAATTGGTATCGGGCCATTTCTCCCTATTCCAAGACAAGACATATTGTTATTCCTAATTTCTCAGCCATACCACCATCCTTGCCACCAAAGGACAACCATATTATTCGCATTATCTTTGCAAGACGGCTATTTACCTATCGGGGTACACGTCTCTTTGCGAATGTAGCCGGGAAATTATTAAAAGAGCATCTCAACATCAGGATTACTATTGCCGGTACAGGACCTGATGAAAGTTATATGCGCCAAAAACTGGATGCATTCAGTAATGTGGAATTTATAGCCTACGAAAGCAAAGATAGTCTCCGAATACACGAAGACAAAGACATCGCTGTCGTACCGACATTAGGGTCTGAGGGTACTTCCTTGTCACTTTTGGAGGCGATGGCATCAGGATGCTCAGTAGTATGTACCAACGTGGGAGGTATGACCAATATCGTACTGGACGGATACAATGGAATGATCATCAATCCTGAAGAAGATGCACTATATAACGCATTAAGTCATTTAGTCTCAAGCCAAGAAACGAGAAGCATGCTGCAGCAAAATGCCTATAATACTGTCAAAGAAGCCTTCTCGTTAGAGCGGTGGCAAAAGAAATGGTTAGAAGTTATCCGGCAGAATCATTAAAAGAACAAAGATGAAGAGACTCTGTTGCTTTTTTAATTACAACCCACTCTACCGCTACCCCATCTATCATGCTATGGATGAGGAACTGAATTGTGATTTCTATTTTGGTGACACAGTCTTCCAACCTTTAAAACAATTCCCTCCTGAGCAATTAAAAGGGTTCAAGAAGATTCTCCATACAAAGAAGACTGGGTTTAAAGATTATAAATGGCATCAGGGTATTAACTCTCTTTTAAAAGGATATTCTGCCTATCTTGTCACTGGGCAAATAGACTATCTTGCTAATTGGCTGCTTATTATCTATTGTAAACTCACTGGCAAGCCCATCTATTGCTGGACTCATGGAATATCCAAACATGAGTTCACAAAACCTATCTCAAGACGTATCTACAAATTATTCTTCAAGAGTATGGACGGCATCTTGATGTACAACCAATTCAATTGTACATTGATGGAAGAATTAGGAGTCAAAGGAAGAGACTTGTATGTTTTTCACAATTCTCTTAACACAGAGAAACAAACCCAGATATACCACTCATTACACCCTACCGATATCTACAAAAAACATTTCAATAACGATAACCCTACCATCATCTATATTGGTAGGATTCAAGCTCGTAAGAAACTGAACATTTTAATAGAGGCAATCTCAGAACTCAACCAACAATCTCACTACGTCAATTTAGTCATTGTTGGTGCCCCGACAGATGATAATACAATAGAAAATCAAGTTATCAAACACGACTTACAAGCTCAGGTATGGTTCTACGGTTCCTGCTATGAGGAAGAGAAAAATGCGGAATTACTATATAATGCTGCCGTTTGCGTATGCCCTGCAGAAGTAGGGCTGACAGCCATTCATGCTCTTTCCTATGGAACACCTGTTGTTTCGAATAATGATTTCGAGACACAGATGCCTGAATTTGAAGCTATTCAGGATGGTGTTACCGGTTCGTTTTACGAGACAGGAAGTGCCAAGAGCCTTGCTCATGAGATTCTTCGCTGGACAACAAAAACGGAGGAAGAACGAACTGCCATCAGACAACATGCCCGTCAAGAGGTGGAAGAACAGTGGAGTGTTGATTATCAAATGAGAGTCTTAAAAGATACTTTCTCACAATATATTAAATAATACAGGATGAGGATACTATGGATTACAGGCAGCCTACTCCCTGAGGCTATTGCAAAGATACGAGGTGAGGAGATTCAGAAATGGAACACGACCGGCAGTTGGATTATAGGGGCTGCGGAGAGACTGACTTGCGTAGAAGGCATTGAATTGTCTATGCTTTCGACTTCCCAAGATGTGAAGAGGTTAACCCGTGTGGTGACTGGAAAGATCACATCCTATGCCATTCCGTACGGAAAAGGACATTTCAATGAGAACACAGCCTATAATAGATACATGGAAGAAATCCGAGAGGCAGTCCAACCGGATATTGTACACATCCATGGCACAGAGTACTCACATGGTTTAGCATGGCTAAGGGTCTGTGGTGGTAAAAATGTTGTTATCTCCATTCAAGGGATGACTTCCGTTTATGCCAATTACTACCACACAGGAATAAGCAATATCGACATCCTTACCCATATTAGTTTCCGTGATATCATTAGAGGAGGTATTCTTAGAGAACAGGCGCGTTTTAAAAAACGGGGACAGTTTGAGATAGAGATGATACAACATGTCAACCATATTATCGGACGAACAAGTTGGGATAAAGCCCACACATGGGCTATTAATCCTAATGCGGAATACCACTGGGGAGGCGAAACATTAAGAAAAGAGTTTTATACAGGTGAGTTATGGGATTACTCGAAATGCCATAAACATTCTATTTTCTTAAGCCAGTCATTCGCTCCTCTCAAAGGTCTTCATCAATTACTGATAGCTCTCCCTATCATTCTTCGTGAATATCCAGACACACAGGTTATTGTTGCTGGTATGGATCCCACACTTGGCTACGATTCCTCCCAATGGTGGCGCATCACAGGCTATGGTCGATACATCAAGTCATTGATCAGAAAACTAAAGATAAAGGATCACCTTACTTTTATAGGACCTAAGAATGCAGAGGAGATGAAGCAGGAACTTCTGAAATGTAACCTGTTCCTGTGTCCTTCTTCTATTGAAAACAGCCCTAATTCTCTCGGAGAGGCGCAGATTTTAGGAGTACCCTGCATTGCCTCTTATGTTGGTGGAATACCCGATATGATGCATGGAAACGAAGAGAATCTCTATCGTTTTGAGGATATAGAGATGCTGGCAGAGAAAATCTGCACCGTATTCCAAAACAAAGAGCACCAAAAAGATCTTTCTAAAGAAGCTGCACAAAGGCACAATCCTCAGAAGAATGTAGAGGAACTTATGAAGATATATGAAAGTATTATCCATCCGGACTTATAACATCTTTATGATACCATCATCTAAAAAACATGTTTTAATAATGAGCATCTTATGGGTGCTACTGGTTGGGGTCATATTTCCCAGCCATGTTATGGCAGCCTACCTGATGAGGATAAACAGTCAGGCACAATTTGATGCCCTTAACAACAATATTACGCAAGCCATTGCAAGTGGACATCAGGACATCCAGATTATGATTGGTCCTGGAGTATACTTCTACCATGAGAACCACTTGGAAAGAAAGAACGAGCAACAGCCAGGTGTCTCCATCCGTATCACGGGGCAACAAGCTATATTAGTTGCTGCTGGGAATGACTATCATAACGGCGACATTTACAAAGGGGATTTCCACCACGCCAATTCCTTTGTCAATATTGATACGCAAGAGTTTTATGATTGCTGGAGTGACTGTGTCTTTGCCGACAGCCTCATCAGAATTGTGAATGAGAAAGATAAACTATGCTTTCTCCCCTATTCCAAGGCAGCAGATTTCATGAGTGATGATGCAAGTAAAATGTACATCACTATCACAGAATGGTTCAGGGGATATACATTCAAAGTACAGAAAGTAAGCTCCAATGGTATTTATTTCGTTGCCGACAACCTGGCATATATCAAGAATTTCGGTACAGAGGAATATAATGTCAACTACGACTACATCTACGGACGACAACTACCACGTTTTTCCCTATGTAATCCTGCTGATAAAAAAAACAAGGTCCGCATTTCCAATGGGAAGGTATGGTATGAGAAAGACAAAAGGATACACGAGTGCCTGGCATCATGCTTCCTCCATCTGAGCGATAATGCCTACAAAAGTTTTACCCTGTCTGGGTTACACTTTATCGGAAACAAAGGAAGGAATCAGTTGTTGCAGATATTCAACACCAAGGCTGTGCAGATTGTCATTAACTCATGTCTGTTTGAGGGAATCCGCAACCTTGTCCTTTCTGCTGACCAGACAGACAATCTGTTATTTAAGGAAAATCGTTTAAGCAACTGCAGCAGTTTTGGCATCAGGTCCTCCAACTCATGTGGAAACACGACTGTCATTGATAACGAGTTCGACCACATCGGCAAGGACATGTCCCAAACCTCCTGTGTCTGTTGTAAGGGTAGTAACTACTATGTTGCCCACAACACATTCCGGAACTTTGGTTACTCAGCCATCGATATCGGTGTATGGTATAGAACACAAAAGGAGTATCCGTCATTTGGTATCGTGGAATACAATCACATCTATTATGACAAGGAATACCTAGCAAACAAGGAGCACCATACCTTGATGGATTCTGGAGCCATTTATACATGTACTCAAAATGATGACGCAACCATCCGCTACAACTATATTCACGACTATGCCGGCATGAAACATAATCGTGGTATTTTCTGCGACGACGGTGCCAACCACCTTAGAATCTATGGGAATATTGTTATCCACACCTCACATTATGCTATTGATTCTCGATTATGTAGAAATGTCATTGAGAACAACAATATGGACAATCAAGTGATGTACAACATCGTTGATGGTGCTAACCTTTTCCAAGGCAAGGACATAGTCAACAATATGTGTGTGAAAAAACGCAACTATACCCTCGTCCGAGCAGGAAATAAATCCCCAAAACATATCTATGAATATATTGAAAAAAGTGAGGAGGATATCTATCTATCCTACGAGGGATGGGACAATCAAGGTATTATTGTCAATCAGGGAACATGGAATCAACTAAAGCGGATGCCATACTTCAAACATATTAAACAATATATAAGAAGAAGATAATTATTTGGCAATCTCATACAAATTGTTTACCTTTGTAGAATGAACATAAAAATAGCAACAATACTGACGGTTCACAACCGCAAGCAGAAAACACTTTCCTGCCTTCAGCATCTGTATGAGGCATTAGATGCACACAACCAGTTTGCAACGAATCCCATCGTGTTAACAGTTTTTCTGACTGATGATGGTTGTACAGATGGCACGGCAGAATCTGTCATGACTACTTTTACTGATAAGAACATTCATATCATTAAAGGAGATGGCAATCTCTTCTGGGCCGGTGGAATGCGTCTTGCCTGGCAAACTGCTATTGACGAGGAAACGCGATGGGATTTCTATTTATTATTGAACGATGACACTAATGTTTATGACAATGTGTTCGAAGAGCTTTTCGAGGCTGACGAATACGGATACCGGAAAAATGGGAGACACGGACTCTCTTCGGGCATCACCTGTCAGCCGGGAGACCCCGATGAACCAACATACGGAGGTTTCATCTTTACCAATAAGACGAAAGGTCGCCACCTGCTGGCTCACCCTACCAGTAAACCTCAAATGGTAGATATGACGCACGCCAATATCCTGCTGATACATCATGGTGTTGTAGACAAACAGGGAATATTCTTTCACGGATTCAAACACGGAGGAGCTGACGAAGACTACAGCATGCAGGCCCGCCGTAACCATTTGCCAATAGCCGTGACCGCCCATGTCTGCGGCGAATGCACGTGTGACCATGACTCCGGCAAGGAGGAAATCCAGCGACTAATGACCATGACGTTTGCTGTAAGAAGACAATACGTCAACTCCCCCACCCATAGCGACCACGACTACCTGCTCTTCGTGCGCCGCAACATTCCCTTGCGATACCCCATGGCCTTTGTATTAAGGAAATTACGACTATACCTTCCCAAGCTATACTTTTATATCACCAACTTCAGGGGAGTATATCAATCAAGATAACACATCACACTATCAATGAAAAAGATATTACTCGTTTTCGGCACACGACCCGAGGCCATCAAAATGGCACCGCTCGTGCTGGCACTACAGAAGAAGAAAGACTCCTTCGAGACCATCGTATGCGTGACGGGCCAGCACCGCGAGATGCTCGACCAAGTGCTGCGGATATTTGACATAAAACCAGACTATGACCTAAACATCATGCAGAAAGGGCAGGATTTGTACGATGTTACTGTAAGGGTGTTGACTGGCATGCGTGATGTGCTAAAAGCATGTAAACCCGACGTGGTACTGGTACATGGAGACACAACCACATCTACAGCAGCAGCCTTAGCCGCCTTTTACCAGCAGATACCGGTAGGACACGTGGAGGCTGGTCTGCGTACCTATAATATTTATAGCCCCTGGCCAGAAGAGATGAACCGACAGATGACGGGGCGCATAGCAACGTTTCATTTTGCTCCCACCTCGCTCAGTCTGGAGAACCTGTTGAAAGAGCATGTCGATGAAAGTAAGATTACAGTTACCGGCAACACTGTGATTGATGCTCTCCATATGGTGGTTGACAGACTAAAAAACAATCCATTGTTAGCAGGCGAGCAGGTGAAGGTACTGGCTGCTGCCGGATATGACGTAAAACGCCTGTGTAATGGCAGAAGGCTAATCCTTATTACCGGTCACCGCCGCGAGAATTTCGGCGAAGGGTTTATTCGCATGGTAACTGCCATCAAAGACTTGACCAAGAAGTATCCTGGTGTTGACTTTGTCTATCCGATGCACCTCAACCCTAACGTGCGCAAGCCTATACACCATGTGTTCGGTGAAGACCTGGAAAACCTCGGTAATATGTTCTTCATCGAACCGCTACAGTACCTGGAGTTTGTCTATTTGATGGAAAAATCGACTATCGTGCTAACCGACAGCGGCGGCATCCAGGAAGAAGCCCCCGGTCTGGGAAAGCCGGTGTTGGTGATGCGCGACACCACCGAACGGCCGGAAGCGCTGTCTGCCGGAACGGTGAAACTGGTGGGAACGGACTACGACAAGATTGTCCATGAAGTAAGCTCGCTCCTTGACGATGCAGAGGCATACCAGCAGATGAGCCAAGCAGTCAACCCATACGGCGACGGTAAAGCCTGCGAACGTATTATCAACGTATTATCGAAAGCACTGTTATGATACACATCCTCCTTATAGACGACTGCTATCCCATCAACACCCGAAACAGGAAAATACTCACTTCGCTGGCCGAGCATTACGGCGAGCAGGCAGAGTTTTCCGTCATCACGTGGGACCGCAACAACGACTACCAACAGGCTCTGCCCGGTTACCACGTCTATTCCAAAGTATCGGCATATGGCAACAAGACCCGCAAGCTACTCAATCTCTGGGGATACCGCAAGTTCTGCCACGACACCATCCGACGGCTAAACCCCGACGTCGTCATTGCCTCGCACTGGAACAACCTGCTGATGGTGCCCCGGCTGGACCGCAGCCGACAGATGCTCATCTACGAGGATCTGGACGTGCCAACAGAAGCATACATCTTCCGTAAGGCATCTTCTATTCTTGAACATTGGAAGATGCGCCAAGCCGACCTGACCATCCATGCCTCTCGTTTCTTCACGGAGCTATACAGCCCGAAGCATCGGCAGATAGTGCTGGAGAACAAGCCGATAGTCCATGTCGAGCCTTCCACACAGTTGTACACACTCCACAACCCCATCCGCATCGCCTTTATCGGACTGCTGCGCTATCGTGAGATTCTGGCGCTGCTCATCGATGCCGTTCGTGGCGACAGCCGTTTCGACCTGTTCTTCCATGGTGACGGACATGCCCGGCAATACTTAGAAGATTATGCAGGGAATGCACAGAACATTCATTTCACAGGGCGTTATGATTTTGAGGATGTGGGTCGGCTCTACCAACAGACGGATATTGTATGGGCGGCCTATCCCAACAAGGACTTCAACGTCAAGTATGCCATCTCCAACAAGTTCCACGAGTCGCTGGTGTATGGCATCCCCACTGTCTATGCCGACAACACGCGCTTGGGCGACTTTGTTTCCCACGAGGGTATCGGTATGACTGTCGACCCTTATTCCACTGACAACATCAATGCTTTTCTGGAACATATAGCAAGCAACACGCTGGAACTGGACCAGATAGCCCAGAACATCCATTCATTTTTCTTGCAGCAAACTACATGGAACGAAGATTTTGTCAAAATAACAGAAGAAATTGACAAGTTCTTAGATAAAAAAAAACAGCGATGACAGTATAATAGAATCGCATCTGTTACGTTATATTTGATATGGAAGCAACAAAAAAAACAGTTTCTGTCGTGATGCCATTGTACAATTCGGCACCTTTTCTGGGTGCTTCCATTGAATCTGTCATCAACCAGACATTCAAGCATTGGGAACTACTCATCATCGACGACTGCTCTTCTGACAATTCATATCAGATTGCCCTAGAATACGCAGCTAAAGACAGCCGAATCAGAGTGCTACAGAATAGCAATCCCAAGGGAATGCCGTCAGCACCCAGAAACATAGGTGTACAAGCATCAAAGGGACGATACATAGCTTTTCTGGATAGCGACGATTTGTGGTTTCCTCAGAAATTAGAGCAACAGCTGGCACTGTTCAAAGACAATCGCACAGCCATCGTGTTTTCCAATTATGAGAAAATAGACGAAAAAGGCATCCGCAGCAACCGTATCGTTACCGCACCACGATACGCAACCTACCGGTCGTTGCTCTACGGCAATGTCATTGGCAATTTAACCGGCATTTACGATACCAGGAAAGTGGGCAAAGTCACTATTCAAGACATTCACCACGAGGATTACGCGATGTGGTTAGCAATTTTGAAACAAGGGTATCGGGCCAAGAACACAGGCACCACCTTGGCCGCCTACAGAATCAACAGCACCTCTGTGTCTGCCAACAAGATGGAAGTCGTCCAGTGGCAATGGAGCGTCTACAGGAACATTGAACACCTATCGCTACTTCAGTCTTTGTTCTATTTTGTCAGTTACGCCTCCAAAGCTTTTTACAAGAGCCTCATTTAGTGCCATTCCGCTGGTACACCCTCACCCAGTCGAACTCCGTCTCATAGACGTAGTCAAAATCCCGGTCGCCGCCAATGGGTGTTCCGAATGTCCTGACGCTTTGATTGAGTATGATGTAAAACGGCTAGTCGAAAGGCCACTGCTTATTGGCCAAAGCCACGGGGTCTGTCGACTTCCTGTAAACACCCGTGACAGCACTGTCTATCGTAAAAAAAACATTTGGGTGTCCATTCCAAACCACAGACATGCCATCGTTCGATACCCGCCCTATTGAGGGAACTGATTTTTCGGAACGGTGTGCTCCAGATTGGCAGTCCTGTGGGTGTGGACACTATGGAAAGTGTCATTATGCGTACCGAACGTTTCAAGAACATCTATCTCACCGCACTCAAGATTGGGGTCTGCCGGTGGTTGTGGCATCAGCCAGATGGCAGGGAAGTTGCCGACATGCAGGTTGGTCTTCACGCGCACCTCTATCTCATCTTCTGACAGCTTGGTGTAGGCCATGATTTTATCTACCGACTCACCTTCCTGCTTCATGGCTTTGGCAATAGCGATGGCGGTAGTCTCACAACCTTCGACAATTGTGAAAAAGGTAATAGGATATATACAATAAAACACATAGCGTATACGTTACATAATTAAAACAAATCGCTGATGGAACAACACTACCCGTATATCTATGATGGGATGAATGCTTTTGAACGAGAGGTCAAACGGTGGTTTGACTTTTTCGGTGCCTTGATATTTCTCATTCTCTCCTCTCCCCTCTTCCTCATCTGCTATATCATGATCAAACGGGAAGACAAAGACGGACCAGTCATCTATAAACAGGAGCGTATCGGACGCTTCGGTCGACCCTTCACCATCTATAAGTTCCGAAGCATGGTGGTTAATGCGGAGGAGAATGGCCCCGAGCTCTATCAAGCAGGGGGAGATCAACGACTTACCAAAACTGGTAAGTTCCTGCGTAACCACCACCTCGACGAGTTGCCGCAACTGTGGAACGTGCTGAGAGGCGACATGTCGTTTGTCGGTCCACGTCCGGAGCGTAAGTTCTACATCGACCAGATTATGAAACAGGACTGCCGGTATAAATACCTCTACCAGATTCGTCCGGGTGTCACCTCGTATGCCACCCTCTATAATGGATATACGGATACGATGGAGAAGATGCTCAAGCGACTGGAGATGGACCTTGACTATCTCAAGCGCCGGTCATGGTGGGAGGACATCAAGATTATGTTCCTCACCGTCTACCATGTAGCGGCAGGCAAGAAATTCTAACCCCCCTTAAGCCTATGACAAACAAATACCTTTACCTCGTCCTTGCCCTCCTCACTCATACATCAGTGGCAGGAGCACAGGACTCACTGGGTACCCACATCACCTACGACGTGACGGCAGAGACTGCTGTGGGCACTGGTGACTATACTGCTTTTCAGTTGGCAACCAACCGCCATCACGCCCTGGGAACCCGTTCCAATACGGCATATCTGCGTGGAGCGGTGAACGTAGAACATGTTTTCAACAAGAACTGGAAACTGTCAGGAGCTGTTGATGCCATCGGTTCCCTGCATGCTGACCATAAGGTCTATCTGCAGCAGTGTTATGTCAACCTCTCCTGGAAGTCGTTCTTCTTAGAAGCGGGCAGCAGGGAACAGAATCAAGTGGTACGTGACAACCTGCTCTCGACGGGTTCCTTTGTGAAAGGCACCAATGCCAAACCCATCCCACAGGTTCACTTCGGTACCAATGGGTTCTGGACGGTACCCTATACCAAGAACTGGCTGCAGATTAACTTCGACTTCGGGTATGGCAAGTTCTTGGATAATCATTTTCACGAGAGACAGTTCAATGAGGGCAACAACGCCAGATACACCAAAGGGGCTTATTACCACCAGAAGCATCTGTATATCCGCAGTAATCCTGACAAGCCCGTCTTCGTCATGGTGGGCATCGAGCATGCCGTACAGTTCGGTGGTACCATGTACAAATATGAGAACGGAGAACTCGTGGCAAAAAAGAAACCTGCTAACTTAAAGGCGTTCTGGAGAGCCATCCTTCCCACAGGTGATAGCCAATATTTTGAGAATGAAGCGATGGAAGACTGGGTCTATGGCAACCATATCGGTGTGATGACCTACCAGATTGGTTGGAATATCAATCAGAACCATCAGGTACAGGCATATCTCGACAATCCTTTTGAGGATGGGTCTGGTATCCGAAAGGGTAATGGATGGGACGGTCTGTGGGGACTGCAATATACCAACAAAACGGCAGGCAGGCAGTATGTGCGTGGTGCTGTCTTTGAGTATTTCCAGAGCACCAACCAGTCGGGTCCTATACATTGGGATGGTGGTGACTATCCAGAACCTATCCGCAGTCAGATTAAGGATAAAGTGACAGGGGTAGACGAGTATTACAATCATTCTTTCTATGATGGATATGCCTATTATGGTATGACACCCGGAAATGCACTCATCCCCTCTCCTATATATAATAAGGATGGATACCTTGCTTACCGCGACAACCGCATCAAGGCTTGGCATTTGGGAGTCAATGGTGAGATCACTGACCGCCTGTTCTATCTGGTGAAAGGCTCCTACCGAGAGGGATGGGGTACCTATTATACTCCGCTACAACCCAAGCATCACTCTTTCGATGCCATGTTCCAAGGCATCTACCAGTTAGGACCCTGGCAGTTCTCTGCAGCATACGCCTTCGACAAAGGTAATATCTATGGCGACTGTTCTACGTTTAACTTCAAAATTAACTTCCATGGCAAAATCTTATAAAATCATCAGACATCTGACATCATACATCTTACTTCTTACATCATCCATCTTCCTTCTCACCTCTTGTCAAGAAGGGAGCGAGGCTGGTGACCTTCTCGGTATGTGGAAGATGGCTGACTCTGATACTAAATACGTGAGTTTCTCTGGGGCTATTGCCCTGATTCGAGGAATACACGAAGGGGAAGTCTACGGCAACTTCCAACATCAGGGTGACAGTCTCTTCATCCAATGCTATTCTGCAAAAGAACTGAAATCCGACACCATCATGGTGGAGGAGTCTTTCGGTTTCAAGCCCTTCAACAATATCCGGGTGAAGATAGAGTCGCTCAATGGGGATGTCATGGTACTGAGCAAGGACGGGCAGAAGTGGAACTTCTATAAATACTAAAGTACATCTAACATCTTACATCATCCATCTTACATCTTACATCATCCATCTAACCCATAGGGATTTCCCCCACACAGTTTAGGGGAAATCCTTTTTATATGCCTTATTTTCTTCCTACTTTTGCAGTGTAAAAAGTAATAAATGTCGAACATTAAAATATTAAGAGATATGAAGAAGATGATGATCGCCCTGGTAGCAATGCTGTTGGTAGCAGCAACGGGCAAGGCAATGAGCTACGAGCAGGCTCGCAACGAGGCCCTCTTCCTGACGGATAAGATGGCCTACGAACTGAACCTGACAGAAGAGCAGTATGAGGCTGCTTATGAGATCAATCTCGACTACCTGATGGGAGTCACCAGTTATGATGATGTGTATGGCACCTACTGGGAGCGTCGTAACCTCGACCTGAGCTATATCCTGCTCGACTGGCAGCTGAGTGCTTTCCGTGCCGCCACCTATTTCTACCGTCCCCTCTATTGGTCAGATGGTTTCTGGCACTTCGGCATCTATGCCCGTTATCCACATCGTGACTATTTCTACTATGGTCGCCCCGTATTCTACGCCAGCTATCGTGGAGGTCATGCCTGGCACCGTGTAGGAGGACATGGTTGGTATCACAGCCGTCGTGACCACTACATCCACCATCACAACACCCATCATTTTGGAATGCGTGACGGTTGGAACCGTGGAGACTACCGCCACCATCATAATAACGGGGTACGTCACAGCTCTACCCGTACGACGGTCAACCATCGTGACATGAATCGTCACCACGAGAGTAACAACCGTGATTACAACCGTAACAGGGATTACAACCGTAACCGTGATTACAATCGCGACAGGGACTATAACCGCAATAGGGACTATAACCGCAACAGAGACTATAGCCGTGACAACAACCGCAACAGAGACTATAGCCGCAACAGGGATTACAACCGTGACAACAATAGCGGTAGTCACCATCGCCATATGGAACAGAGGAGCATCGAGAGTCGTCCTACCAGAACCATCAGCGGCAGTGGGATTTCCTCACACAGCAGTGGCTCTTTCGGCAGAGGCAGTTCCTCACACAGCAGTGGTTCCTTCAGCAGAGGCAGCTCCTCACACAGCAGTGGTTCCTTCGGTGGAGGTTCCTTCAGCAGAGGCGGAGGTTCACACAGCAGTGGAGGTTCATTCAGCAGAGGCGGTGGTAGTTTCGGAGGAGGTCACCGCTCTGGAGGCGGCCACAGCTACGGAGGACGTCGTTAAGACACGCACCTCGGCATTCATCATCCGCTGTACCTCCTTCATAGAACATGAAGCATAAACGGCTAATATCGCTTTATTGATAATACCGTGCCCGACAGCCACCACTCGTTTTCCTTGGTAGGTGGCTGTCATTTTTTTCAGGAAGTCATGGGCTCTTTGCATCATGGCTTCCTCCGTTTCGATATCATCAGGCCACACCTCTCCCCGCAGATCCGGGATGAAACGTCCCGTAAAACTGCCCCAGTCCCGTTCTCGGAGCAAGGGAGTTGTCACCACCGGCAAGTGATGAGGTTCCGCAATATATTCCGCCGTCTGTATGGCACGACGCAAGTCACTCGCCACCACAGCGTCAATCTCCTCCGTGGCAAGGCGTTCCGCCACCTGCCGGGCTTGTTCCCTACCCTGTTCATTCAACTCCCCGGGAGTCTGTCCTTGCATGATCTGGCGGGCATTATCCACCGTCTCCCCATGTCGTACCAGAAAGATTGTTGTCATTTTCATAGTGCAAAGATAGGCATTTTGGGAAAAAATGCCTATCTTTGCAGCGGAAAAAATAAGTAAAAAGACATGAAACTATTACAGAGTTCTATATTCCGTGCGTTATGCTCCGTCATCATCGGAGTATTGTTGTTGAAATATCCCGATAATTCCGTCACATGGCTGACCATGGCAATAGGTATCCTCTTCCTGTTGTCGGGCATCATAGCCTTGATATCCTATTGGAATGCCAAGCGTCACGCAGGGGAATTCACCATCACGGATGCCCGTGGAAACATCATCAGAGGCACCCAGCCAGCCTTCCCCTTGGTAGGCATCGGCAGTGTCCTCCTCGGTCTGACCCTCGTTCTCAGCCCCGATATGTTCGTCAAATGGCTGATGTATATCTTAGGGGCCATGCTGATATTAGGCAGCATCAACCAACTCATCGTATTGGTAGCGGCACGCCGTTACGGTTCCATCGGTGCCTTTTTCTGGATAGCCCCCATCGTACTTCTTATCGCCGGTATCCTGATTTTCGTCAAACCCATGGAGAGTGCTGAGCTGCCTATGATTATCCTGGGCTGGTGTATGCTGGTATATGGTGTCACCGAGACCATCAACTCCATCATGGTCTATAGTCTTCGCCGACAGATGAAACGCCAACAGGAGGAGTCAGAAAGGGGTCTGGAGGCAGAGGAGATAGCCACAGAGATCAAAGAGGAAAAGCCCTCACTGCCTGTGGAGGAGATTATCGAGGAGGTACCTCAGAGTGATATCATCGTGGAGGAGGAATAATTCGTCAGATACAAAAAATAGTTAAATTCTTAAAAATCTTTAATCTTTAATCTTTAATCTTTAATCTTTTTTGTACCTTTGCACCCGCTTTTATGCATATATAGTAAATAACAGATAATAATTAAAGTAAAATGAAAAAAGGTATTCATCCAGAAAACTATCGCCCCGTCGTGTTCAAGGACATGTCCAACGGCGATATGTTCCTTTCGCGTTCTACCGCAAAGACAAATGACACCGTAGAATTCGAAGGCGAAACTTACCCAGTGGTTAAAATCGAAATCT
>JAEEGH010009396.1_pt1 | contig 22817 bp, 17 predicted proteins | sample 9134181 | NCBI WGS metagenome assembly JAEEGH01 (sample SAMN16246544, study PRJNA631951) | gut metagenome | biome: gut microbiome; feature: rumen; material: DP-attached | host: Bos | place: Iran: Karaj | collected 2018-10
GGTTGCGATCGCGGGAGCGATGGTGGTGGTGACAAAGATCGCACCGAGCTGCTCCACGGTCGTTGCAGCCGCGCCGTTGAAGCCGTACCAGCCGAGCCAGAGGATGAAGACACCGAGCGCTGCCAGCGGCAGGTTGTGTCCGGGGAAGGCGTTGACCTTCACGATCTTGCCTTTTTCGTCCTTCTCATACTTGCCGATACGGGGTCCGAGCATCGCCGCGCCGATCATGGCGCAGATACCGCCGACCATGTGGATGCAGTTCGAGCCCGCAAAATCATGGAAGCCCATCGCTGCCAGCCAGCCGCCGCCCCAGGTCCAGTGTGCTTCGATCGGGTAGATCACCGCGGAGATCACTGCGGAATACACACAGTAGGAGATAAAGCGGGTGCGCTCTGCCATGGCGCCGGATACGATCGTCGCCGTGGTCGCGCAGAAGACCAGGTTGAAGACGAAATTGGACCAGTCAAAACTCTCGTAACCGGTAAAGATATCAAAGTTCGGTTTTCCAAGGAAGCCGCCCAGGGCATTCTCGCCCAGGAACAGTCCGAAACCGATGAGAACAAAGGTGACGGTACCGATGCAGAAGTCCATCAGGTTCTTCATCAGGATATTGCCCGCATTCTTGGCCCTGGTAAACCCGGTCTCGCACATGGCAAACCCGGCCTGCATCCAGAAAACCAGCGCAGCTCCGATCAGAAACCATACACCGAATACCTGACTGCCTACATAATCCATGAATTCACTTGTCATAATTATTCCTCCTCACGAACATGATTTGCGCGTGCGCCCGGAAGTATTCGAATCTTCCGAGGCGTTTTTCAGATGACCGGGCCCGCGCAGAGGCCCGGTCTGCCTATCATTACCGGTCACTCCGAGAAAAGGAGATCTGCGTAGACCGGGAACGGCCAGTACTTGCGATCCACGACGGCTTCCAGAGCATCTGCCGCGCTTCTCGCCTGTGCCATATCCTTCACGATCGTGTCGTGCAGGTAGCGCATCGCCTTGTCGGGATCCGCCGGAACCTTGGCAAAATCCGCCTCGAGCTTCGCGCATGCATCGGCCAGGGTATCGGTCAGGATGGCGGTGTTTTTCGAGGTGTTCTTCTCGTACTCGACCACGACGCCTGCTGCCTTCAGCGCAGCTGCTCTCGTGCACAGCTCCGCGGTGTAAGCGGACGCTGCGGGAAGGATCTGGCGGTGGATCATGTCGATCATCGTGCGCGCCTCGATCTCGATGGTCGCGTTGTAGGTCTCCACATGGATGGCGCCGCGGGCTCTGACTTCCTCCTCGGTGTAGACACCGTTGCCGGTGTACAGCGCGATCGCCTTGTCGGATACGTACTGCGGCATCGCATCGGCGGTGGAGGTCAGGTTGGAGAGACCTCTCTTCTTCGCCTCCTTGATCCAGGAAGGATCATAGCCGTTGCCGTTGAAGATGATCCGCTCATGCTCGGTAAAGGCCTTCTTGATGAGCTTTTGCAGATCGCTCTTGAAGTTCTTGGACTTCTCGAGGATATCGGCGAATTCCTTCAGCTCCTGCGCCATGATGGTGTTGAGCGCAATGTTGGGTCCCGAGATGGACTGGGAGCTTCCGAGCATACGGAACTCGAATTTGTTGCCGGTGAAGGCCATCGGAGAGGTACGGTTGCGGTCTGTGTTGTCCTGCGGGATCGTGGGCAGGACATCGATCCCGATCTCCAGCTTTCTCTTGCCGCCGCCACGGTAGGAGGTTCCCTTGATGATGGAACGGACGACGCCGTCGAGCTCATCGCCGAGGAAGACGGAGATGATGGCCGGAGGTGCCTCCTGTGCGCCGAGTCTGTGATCGTTGCCGGCGGAGGCTACCGTGGTGCGAAGCGTATCCTGATACTCATCCACGCCCTTGATAAAGGCTGCCAGGAAGAGAAGGAACTGCGCATTTTCCGCGGGAGTGGAACCGGGCTTGAAAAGGTTGATACCGGTGTCGGTTCCCAGGGACCAGTTGTCGTGCTTGCCGGATCCGTTGACCCCTGCATAGGGCTTTTCATGCAGCAGGCAGACAAAACCGTGACGGTCCGCCACCTTCTTCATGATCTCCATCGCGAGCTGGTTCTGGTCGCAGGCGGAGTTGGCTCCGGAGTAAACAGGGGCCATCTCGTGCTGGGAGGGAGCGACCTCGTTGTGCTTGGTCTTGGACAGGACGCCGACCTTCCAGAGCTCTTCATCGAGATCCTTCATGTAAGCCGCGACGCGGGGCTTGAGCTGTCCGAAATAGTGATCCTCCAGCTCCTGTCCTCTCGGCGGCTTGTTGCCGAACAGGGTGCGTCCGGTCAGCTTCAGATCCTCGCGCTGCTCATAGAGCGCCTTGTCCACGAGGAAATATTCCTGCTCGGGACCAACCTGCGCGACCACGCGCTTCGTGGTCTCATCACCGAAGAGCCGCAGGATGCGGACCGCCTGATGGGAGACGGCATCCATGGACTTCAGAAGCGGCATCTTCTTGTCCAGGGCCTGACCGCCGTAGGAACAGAAGATGGTCGGAATGCACAGGGAACCGTCCTTGATGAAGGCGAAGGAAGTCGGATCCCATGCGGTATAGCCTCTGGCCTCAAAGGTGGCGCGGATGCCGCCGGAGGGGAAGCTCGATGCATCGGGCTCGCCGCGGACCAGCTCCTTGCCGGAAAAGTCCATCACGATCCTGCCGCCCTCGGCGGGCTCGATAAAGCTGTCATGCTTCTCTGCGGTCACGCCGGTCATCGGCTGGAACCAGTGGGTGTAATGGGTGGCACCGTGCTCCACCGCCCACTGTTTCATCGCCTCGGCGATCTCATTGGCGGTGGACAGCTCCAGGGCGCGGCCCTCCGACACGCAGCTCTTCCACTCCTTGAAGGTGGCTGCGGAGAGCCGTTCCTTCATGGTCTCCTCATTGAAGACCATACTTCCGAACAGTTCAGGTAATTTCGTTGCTTCTTTCATAAGCTCCTCCTTTTTGCGCCTGCGCGCGTTTTTTATCACCTATGACAGATTGGTATATCCCATCAGGTACTCATCGATCTGTGCCGCGCAGTGACGGCCCTCCGCGATCGCCCAGACGACCAGCGACTGTCCGCGGTGCATGTCTCCTGCGGTAAAAATCTTCTCCGCGCTCGTCCGGTATGCTCCGGGCGTCGTCTCCACCGTTCCGCGCTGCGTGCGGCTGACGCCGAAGGCATCCGCCACATAGTCCTCGCATCCGACGAATCCGGCCGCGATGAGCAAAAGCTCGCAGGGGATCTCCCGTTCGGAACCCGGGATCTCCACCATTTTCCGGTTTTCAAACGTGACCTGTACGGTCCGGATCGCACTCAGCTTTCCCCGTTTTACCACCAGCTCCTTTACCGTGGTCTCGTAGATCCGCGGATCCGCTCCAAAGGAACGGATGGCTTCGAGCTGGCCGTAATCGGTCTTGAGGACCTTCGGCCATTCCGGCCAGGGATTGTCCGCCGTGCGGCTGATGGGCGGCTGCGGCAGGATCTCCAGCTGGGTCACGCTCGCACAGCCCTGACGGATGCAGGTTCCGACACAGTCATTGCCCGTGTCTCCCCCGCCGACGATCACCACATGTTTTCCCTTCGCGGAGATCGTCCAGGCATCGCTTTCCTGCATCGCGGTCCCGGCCTGCGTCCCGGCTCCTACCGCTTTTTTCAGAAGATCCTTCGTGGCACTCTTCAGAAAATCCACCGCGTAATACACGCCTTTGGTGCTCTCCGCTCCTTCAACCCCCAGGCCGCGGGGCTTTTTCGCGCCGCAGCACAGGGCGATGGCATCGTACTGCGCAAGGAGCTCGGCCGGATCCACGTCCCGTCCGATATCGCAGCCGGTCCGGAAGACCACGCCCTCCGCCTCCATCAGCGCCCGGCGCCTCTCAATGACTTCCTTTTCCAGCTTCATGTTGGGGATGCCGTACATCAGAAGTCCTCCGATGCGGTCCTCCCGCTCGTACACGGTGACGCTGTGTCCGCGGTGGTTCAACTGGTCTGCCACGGCGAGTCCGGAGGGACCCGATCCGATCACCGCCACCTTCCGCCCGCTTCGCACGGCCGGGATCCGCGGCTTCATCCAGCCTTCCGCGTAGGCCTTCTCGATCAGAAAGTATTCATTGTCATGGATGGTCACGGGATCGTCGTTCATCCCGCAGATGCAGGCCTTCTCGCACAGCGCCGGGCAGACCCTTCCGGTAAACTCCGGAAAATTGCTGGTCTTGAGCAGTCTCGAAAGCGCGTGCTCGTAATGCCCCATGTAGATCTCATCGTTCCATTCCGGGATCAGGTTGTGGAGCGGGCACCCGGTCACCATTCCCTTTAGCTGAATGGCCGACTGGCACATGGGCACACCGCAGTTCATGCATCTGGCGCCCTGCCTGCGCCGCTCCTCCTCGCCGGCGTGGATGTGGAATTCCCGGAAATCCTTGATCCTTTCCTGCTCCGGGATCCATTTTTCTTCGGCTCTCTCATATTCCAAAAAGCCTGTTGCTTTTCCCATTTTGCTTCCTCTTTTCTAGCTGGCCGTGATCTCACGGAACGCTTCCAATACCGCCTCGTCGTAGGGGATCCCCTGCTCCTCGTATCTGCTGATCAGCGCTCTCGCGTGACGATAATCGGAGGGGATGATCTTCTTAAAGCAGTGCACCTTCTCCTCAAAGCCTTCGAGGATCTCGCGCGCCCGCTCGGAGCCGGTCTCCTTCACGTAATCCTCCAGGATCTCGCGAAGCTCCTGGATGTCATACTTTTCCGTGACCTCCTCCATCTCCACCATCTCCTTGTTGAGACGCTGGTAGAGGTCGTGGCCTTCATCCAGGACGTAAGCAGTTCCTCCGCTCATACCGGCCGCAAAATTCTTGCCGGTCGGTCCGAGGATGACCGCACATCCGCCCGTCATGTACTCGAGGCCGTGATCTCCGCAGCCCTCTGCCACGGCGACCGCTCCGGAATTGCGCACCAGGAAGCGTTCTCCCGCGATCCCGCACACATAGGCGCGTCCCGCGGTCGCTCCGTAGAGTGCCACATTGCCGACGATGATGTTGTCACCGGCCTTGAAGCCCGCATGCTCCGGAGGGGTTACGATCAGCTTGCCGCCGGAGAGGCCCTTGCCGAATCCGTCATTGGCATCTCCGACCAGCCGCATCGTCAGGCCCTTCGGAAGGAAGGCACCGAAGGACTGACCGCCGCCGCCTTCGCAGTGAACGACAAACGTGTCATCTTTGGGCGGTACGGCAAAGCGTCTTGTGATCTCCGATCCGAGGATCGTTCCGGTACTCCGGTCGGTACTGGACACTTTGATGTGCTCCTCATGAGGGGCTCCGGAGACCAGGCTCTCCGCGAATCTCGGTACCAGGACCGACTCGTCGATCGTCCGCTCCAGATGGAAATCGTAGATCTCCTCCGGCCGGAAGTGACGGACCGGAGCGCTCGCATAGGACGGATCAATGATGCGGGACAGATCGACCATCTCCGCGCGCTGCGTGATCTGATGGTCCTTGAGCTTTAAGCAGTCGCTGCGTCCGACCATCTCCTCCACGGAGTGGAATCCCAGCTGCGCCATGATCTCCCGCAGCTCCTGTGCGATGAAATTCATAAAGTTCATGACGTATTCGGGCCGTCCGCGGAACCTTTTCCGCAGGCATTCGTTCTGGGTCGCCACGCCGACAGGGCAGGTATCCTTGTTGCAGACCCGCATCATCATGCAGCCCATGGTCACCAGCGGGGCGGTGGCAAATCCGAACTCTTCGGCTCCGAGCAGCGCCGCGATGGCGACGTCCCGGCCGCTCATCAGCTTGCCGTCGGTCTCGATGACTACGCGTCCGCGCAGTCCGTTTTCGATCAGGGTGTGGTGCGTCTCGGCCAGGCCCAGCTCCCAGGGAAGTCCCGCGTTGTGGATGGAGCTTGCGGGGGCGGCGCCGGTACCTCCGTCGTATCCGGAGATCAGGATCACCTGTGCGCCGGCCTTCGCCACGCCCGATGCGATCGTTCCCACACCTGCTTCCGACACGAGCTTGACGGAGATCCTCGCATCGCGGTTCGCATTTTTCAGGTCGTAGATCAACTGTGCGAGATCCTCGATGGAGTAGATGTCATGGTGGGGCGGCGGGGAGATCAGCGACACACCTGGGGTGGAATATCTGGTTTTGGCGATCCAGGGATAGACCTTCTTGCCGGGGAGATGTCCGCCCTCGCCGGGCTTCGCTCCCTGCGCCATCTTGATCTGGATCTCCTTCGCGCTGCACAGGTAAGCGCTGGTGACGCCGAAGCGTCCGCTCGCCACCTGCTTGATCGCGCTGTTTTTCTCGGTTCCGAAGCGCTCCGTGAATTCTCCGCCCTCGCCGGTATTGGACTTGCCGCCGAGGCGGTTCATGGCGATCGCCATGGTCTCGTGCGCTTCCTGGGAGATGGAGCCGTAGGACATGGCGCCGGTCTTGAAGCGCCGGACGATCTCGGAGACGGGCTCGACCTCCTCGATGGGAATGGAGGGCTGCTGCGCGGTAAATTCCAGAAGTCCGCGCAGCGTATGAGGTTTTTCATTGTCGACCAGGGCGGTGTATTCCTTGAACCGTTCGTAGCTGCCGCTCTGGGTGGCCTGCTGCAGCGCGATGATCGTCTGCGGATTGTAGAGGTGATCCTCCTTGTCCTCGCCGCTTCGCAAAATATGGAAGCCGGTGCTGTCCAGGCTGGTGTCCACGCCGAGTCCCATGGGATCGAAGGCGTGATCATGGCGGAACAGAATGCCCTCGGAGATCTCTTTTAATCCGATGCCGCCGACCCGGCTGACGATGCCGGTAAAGTAGCGGCTGATCACCTCTTCGCTCAGTCCGATGGCCTCAAAGATCCGCGCCGACTGGTAGGACTGCAGGGTGGAAATGCCCATCTTCGCGGCGGTCTTGACGATGCCGCCGAGCACGGCGCGGTTGAAGTCGTCGATGGCCGTGTGGTAATCCTTGTCCAGGATCCCCATGTCGATCATCTCGGCGATGCATTCATGCGCGAGGTAGGGGTGGATCGCCCGGGCTCCGAAGCCGAGCAGGGTCGCCATCTGGTGGACATCCCTGGGCTCGCCGCTCTCGAGGATCAGGGAGACGGCGGTGCGGCGTCTGGTGCGGACCAGGTGCTGCTCCACCGCGGAGACGGCCAGAAGGGAAGGGATCGGTACATGGTTCTCATCCACGCCGCGGTCGGAGAGGATGATGATGTTGGCTCCCTTGCCGCAGGCGCGGTCCACGCTGACCAGGAGCTGATCCAGCGCCTTCTCCAGGGAGGTATTCTTGTAATAGAGAAGGGATACAAACGCACTCTCAAAGCCGGGCTGGTGGAGCGATCCGATCTTGATCAGGTCGACGCCGGTCAGGATCGGGTGATTAACCTCGAGCACGCGGCAGTTCTCGCTTTTTTCCTCCAGGAGATTGCCGTCGGAGCCGATGTACACGGTGGTGTCCGTCACGATCTCCTCGCGGATGGAATCGATCGGAGGATTGGTCACCTGTGCGAAGAGCTGCTTGAAATAGGAAAAGAGCAGCTGGTGCTTCTCGGAGAGAACCGCCAGGGGAACGTCATGTCCCATGGAGGCCGTCGCCTCGATCCCGTTCGTTGCCATCGGAAGGATGCCGTTTTTCACATCCTCGTAGGTGTAGCCGAAGACCTTGTAGAGCTTGTCCCGCATCTCCTGTGTGTGGGTCGGGATCTTCTTGTTCGGGATGTGAAGCCCCGAAAGGTGCAGGAGCTTCGCGTCGAGCCATTCGCCGTAGGGCCTGCTGCCGGCGTAGGATGCCTTGCACTCCTCATCGGAGATCAGGCGGCCCTGCGCGGTGTCGATGAGCAGGATCTTGCCCGGCTGCAGTCGCGATTTTTTCACGATGTGCGCGGGATCGATGTCCAGCACGCCGACCTCGGAGGAGAGGATCAGGCGGTTGTCATCGGTGATGTAGTAGCGGGAAGGACGCAGGCCGTTGCGGTCGAGCGTCGCACCCACCAGCGCTCCGTCGGTGAAAAGGACCGCCGCGGGACCGTCCCAGGGCTCCATCATGGTCGCGTAGTAATGGTAGAAGTCGCGCTTTTTCTCATCCATGAAGGGGTTGTTTCTCCAGGGCTCCGGGATCATCATCATGACGGCGAGCGGAAGCTCCATGCCGTTCATGTAGAGGAATTCCAGCGTGTTGTCGAGCATGGCCGAGTCGGAACCGGTCCGGTGGATCACGGGAAAGATCTTGTCCAGGTCATTCTCGAGCACCGGGGAGGACATGGTCTCCTCGCGGGCGAGCATGCGGTCGTAGTTGCCCCGGATCGTGTTGATCTCGCCGTTGTGCGCGATCATGCGGTACGGGTGCGCGCGCTCCCAGGAGGGGGTAGTATTGGTGGAAAAACGGGAATGGACGATGGCGATTGCCGTCTCGTAGTCGCTGCTCTGGAGGTCATCGTAGAAGCGGCGGAGCTGTCCGACGAGGAACATTCCCTTGTAGACGATGGTGCGGGAGGAAAGGGATACGATGTAGGTATCCTCGGTGCTCTGCTCGAATTCGCGGCGGGCGACATAGAGTCTGCGGTCGAAGGGAAGTCCCTTTTCGCAGTCCTGCGGACGATCGATGAAGCACTGCAGGATCGCCGGCATGCACTCTGCGGCTCTATGGCCGAGGATCTCGGGATGAATGGGCACCTGTCTCCAGCCGAGGAGCTTCAGGCCGTTCTTCTCACAGATGACTTCAAACATCCGCATGCCCATGCGCTGCTTTCTGCGATCCGTCGGGAGGTAGAACATGCCGATGCCGTATTCTCCCTCTCCGCGCAGGGACGCAGCAAAGGGAAGGCCCTCCCTCTGCGCGGCCTGTGCATAGAAATGATGGGAGATCTGAAGAAGGATCCCGACGCCGTCGCCGACCTCTCCGCTGGCGTCCTTGCCCGCGCGGTGCTCGAGCTTTTCCACGATCGTGAGGGCGTCGTCCAAGGTGCGGTATTCTCTGCGGCCGTCGATGTTGGCCACGAGGCCGATGCCGCAGGCGTCATGCTCCGGGATCTCATACCGGTAGGGTCTGGGGGCATATTGGTTGCTTTGCTTTCTTTCGTGTCTCATGTTTTTGTCCTTTTCTCGGTTCAGCGTCTGCGCCGCTGGTAATCCATATTCCCTGCGCGGGATAAAAGAAAAAGCGTCAGAGAGTCCTGCTCTCCGGCGCCTTTGCCGTAACTTTTCCGATATGTTTTTTTGTTGCAACCGGTCATGCGCCGGTTCGTTTTTTGCGGATCCTATACGCCGCTCGCTCCGTAGTTGGAGAGGACGCGCGCGGAAGGATCGTTCACATTGCAGCCCTCCCAGGAGCGGTTGGGCATCCAGTAGTCCGCGATCATCTCCGCCTGCCCCGGGTAGTACTGCTCGAAGAGCTCGCGGTAGAGAAGGCTCTCCTTGGTAAAGGGCGTGCAGTAGGTGTATTTTTTGCGGAGCGCTTCGTACTCCGCGTCCGTGTATTTTTCCTCGGCGTAGGCCTTCAGGTCATCCACCATGCTGTGTCCGACGGCATCGGAGAAGGCTGCCTTGTCTCTCCAGAGGATCCGGTCGGGGAGCAGGTGCTCGTGCTCGAAGGCGTGGCGCAGGAGGTATTTGCCCATGTGGTAGGTGTTGCGCTTGATCGCCGGATCGAGGTGCATGACGTAGCGGACAAATTCCTTGTCCCCGAAGGGAACCCGCGCCTCGAGGCTGTTCACGCTGATGCAGCGGTCCGCGCGGAGGACGTCGTACATATGAAGCTCGTCGATCCGCTTCTTCGCCTCGGCCTGAAAACTCTCATCGTCCGGGGCAAAATCGGTATATTTGTATCCGAAGAGCTCGTCGGAGATCTCGCCGGTCATCAGAACGCGCACATCCGTCTGCTCATGGATGGCCTTGCAGCACAGGTACATGCCCATGCTGGCGCGGATCGTCGTGATGTCCCAGGTTCCGAGGAGCTTTACGACCTCGGGGAGCGCGCGGATGACATCGTCCCTGGTCATGTAGACCTCCGTGTGATCCGCTCCCATGTATTCGGCCGCCTCGCGCGCATACTTTAAGTCGATGGCATCCCGGTCCATGCCGATGGCGAAGGTGCGGATCGGCTGATCCAGAAGCTTTGCGCTGATGCCGCAGACCAGGCTCGAATCCAGTCCGCCGGAGAGCAGGAAACCGACAGGCGCGTCCGCATCGAGTCTCGCTTCCACGGAGGCGATCAGGCGCTCGCGGATCCCGCGGCAGGCTTCCTCGACACCGGCCGGGCTGTACTCCGGGACAGCGGTCAGATCCTCGTAGCGGATGAAGTGGCCGTCCTCATAATAATGTCCGGGCGGGAAGGGGCGGATGGAGGCGCACAGGCCGGTCAGGTTCTTCGGCTCACTGGCGAAGAGGATCGAACCGCCCTCGTCATATCCATAGTAAAGGGGCCGGATCCCGATGGGATCTCTGGCGGCCAGGAAGCGGTCCGTCTCCGCATCGTAGAGGATCAGGGCAAATTCGCTTCCGAGCATTGCAAACATCGCCGTGCCGTACTCGCGATATAAAGGAAGAAGGATCTCACAGTCGCTGTCCGAGCGGAAGGAATACCCTCTGGCGATCAGCCGCTCGCGGATCCTGCGAAAGCCGTAGATCTCTCCGTTGCAGACCACCGCGCTGTCTCCGAAGCGGAAGGGCTGCATGCCGCTTTCGGTCAGTCCCATGATGGAGAGGCGGTGGAAGCCGAGGTATCCGGAAGGAAGCTCCAGCACTCTGCTCTGATCGGGACCGCGCGATATGGTTTCCTCAAAATGAGGCATCCATTCTTCCTTTGGTATATGTTTGGATGTCAGACCCATGATCGAGCACATGTCGGTTTCCTCCTGCACCTTCTGTAATGGAATTGCATTTCCACGCTCCCGCGGGCCTTCCTGCAAAAAAAGAAAGCGCCACGATCCTCCGGGATCGCGACGCCTTTGCCGCTGGTTTGTTCTCGTGTATTATTGTATGCAATTCACATGAATGCATTATAGGGCGGTCGTAAATGCTTGTCAACCGGAAATTCAAAAAATTTTTCCCGCTCCTTTGGAAAATGAGATAAAATGATCAAAAGCATTGCAAAAAAGCGGGAAGAGTGCTATTTTTATCAGGATACACGCTTTAACGCTTTAAGGAGGTAAAGTACCATGATCGAAGTCAGATGGCACGGACGCGGAGGGCAGGGCGCCAAGACGGCCAGTCAGCTGCTCGCGGACGCGGCCTTTCAGTCCGGCAAATTCGTCCAGTCCTTCCCGGAATACGGCCCGGAACGCTCGGGCGCACCGATCACCGCTTACAATCGCATTTCCGACACCAGATGCCCGGTGCATTCCAATATTTACGATCCGGACTATGTCGTGGTCGTGGATGAGACGCTCCTCGAGAGCGTGGATGTCACGGCCGGTCTGAAGGCAGAGGGTGCCATCATCATCAATTCCGCGAAGGATCCGGCCGAACTAAAGCCCCTTCTGAAGGGATATACCGGCAGAGTCTGCACCATCGACGCGCGCAGGATCTCCATCGACTGCCTCGGCGCCTATTTTCCCAATACGCCGATGCTGGCAGCCGTGGTGGCGGCCAGCGGCATGATCGACCGCACCACCTTCCTGGAGGAAATGGAAGACTCCTATCGTCATAAATTTGCCAGAAAGCCGCAGGTCATCGAGGGCAACCTGAAGTGTCTGCGGATCGCCATGGATGAGGTGAAGGAAGCATGATTACCAGAGCGGAAGATATTACGGAAAAAATCAAATGGCAGGATCTGACCACGGGTTGTGAGATCTATGAACCGGGCACCAGCCGCCTGACCAAGACGGGCGAGTGGCGTTCCCGCACGCCGAAGTGGATCAGGGAAAAATGCAAGCAGTGCCTGCTCTGCGCTCCTTTCTGCCCCGACGCCAGCATCCCCGTAAAGGATGGAAAGCGGGATGAATTTGACTACGACCACTGCAAGGGCTGCGGCATCTGCATCAAGGCCTGCCCCTTCGCCGCGATCGAATGGGAGGAGGATGCGGAAAAATGAGTATCAGGGAAAGAATGTCCGGCAACGAAGCCATCGCAACGGCGATGCGCCAGATCAATCCGGATGTATTTGCAATGTTTCCGATCACCCCGTCCACGGAGATCCCGCAGTATTTTGCGCAGTACGTCGCGGACGGCCGGGTGGATACGGAATTTATCTGTGTCGAGAGTGAGCACTCTTCCCTCTCCGCCTGCCTGGGGGCCGAAGCGGCCGGCTGTCGTGCCGTCACCGCGACCTCTTCCGCAGGTCTCTCCTATATGAATGAGGTTCTGTATGTCGCGGGCTCCCTGCGGCTGCCGGTGGTGCTGGCCGTCGCCTGCCGCGCTCTGACGGGCCCGATCAACATCAACCACGACTATTCGGACTCCCTCGCCGCGCGGGACAGCGGATTTATCCAGCTCTACGCGGAGAACAACCAGGAGGTCTATGACAATTATCTGATGGCGCACCGCATCGCGGAGCACCCGGACGTACGTCTTCCGCTGATGGTCTGCGAGGACGGCTTCATCACCTCCCACGCGATCGAGAATATCGAGCTCGAGGAGGATGCGCTGGTGCGTGCCTTCGTGGGACAGTACCGTCCGGACAATTACCTGCTCAAGAAGGAAAACCCTCTGGCCGTCGGCCCTTACGGCGTATCCGCCTATTACATGGAGGCTCGCGTCGCGCAGGCGCAGGCCATGAAAAACGCCAAGCGTGTCATTTTGGAGGTCGCCGCGGATTTTGAAGCGCACTTCGGAAGATCCTACAGCTTCTTTGAAAGCTACCGGATGGAGGATGCCGAGATCGCCATGGTCCTCATGGGATCGAGCGCCGGCACCGCCAAGGCCTGCGTGGATGAGCTTCGGGAGAGCGGCGTGAAGGCCGGCCTGATCAAGCTCCGCGTGTTCCGCCCCTTCCCGGGGGAAGAGCTGGCCGAGGCACTGAAGGATTGCAAGGCTGTCGCCGTTCTGGACAAGAGCGAAGGGTTCTCTGCCATGGGCGGACCGCTTTTTGCGGAGACCGCATCGGCCTGCATCAACCTGGACAAGCGGCCGAAGATGATCGAGATCGTCTACGGACTCGGCGGGCGCGATTTTACGGTGGATGCCGCGCGCAGCGTGTACGAGCGCTTAGAGCACATCGCTGCGACCGGAGAGATCGGCGAAGTATACACCCACATGGGACAGAGGGAGTAAGCCATGGCATATAATCTGAAAGAAGAAATGAATAAGGAGGAGCGCTTCCATTCCGGTCACAGACTCTGTGCGGGATGCGGCGCCGGGATCGTCTGCCGCGCGATGATGCGTGCGGTGGATCCGGAAGACCGTGCCGTCATCTGCAATGCCACCGGCTGCCTGGAGGTGTCCTCGTTCCAGTATCCTTACACGGCATGGGAGGATTCCTATATCCACACTGCCTTTGAAAATGCTTCCGCCACCGCTTCGGGCGTGGAGGCCGCCTACCGCGTGATGAAGCGCAAGGGGCGCCTCGCGGAGGACGAGCATGTGAAGATCCTCGCGATCGGCGGCGACGGCGGTACCTACGACATCGGTTTTCAGTCCCTCTCCGGCGCGTTCGAGCGGGGACATGATTTTACGTATTTCTGCTATGACAACAATGCCTACATGAACACGGGAACGCAGCGGTCCTCCGCGACGCCCCGCTTTGCCTCGGCCACGACGACGCCCGCCGGCACCGAATCCGTGGGTAAGAAGCAGGTCCAGAAGGATCTGACCCGGATCATGGTGGCGCACGGCTCCCCGTATGTGGCGCAGACCACGCTCTTCGGAACCATGAAGGATTTCCACGAGAAGGCACACCGCGCGATCTACACCGAGGGCCCGACCTTCGTCAATGTCCTGACGCCCTGCCCGAGAGGCTGGCAGTACCCGGCGGACGAACTGATCGACATCTGCAAAGCCGCGATCGATACCTGCGTCTGGCCCCTCTACGAGGTGGTGGACGGCGAATATCGCCTGACCTACGAGCCGAAGAAAAAGCTGCCCGTCGAGGAATTCATGTCCAAACAGGGACGTTTCCGCCACTGCTTCAAGCCCGGCAACGAATGGACCATCGAGGCGGCGCAGGAATACGTCGACCGGAAATGGGAAGAGCTGCTCGCCCTGTGCAAATAACATTACGACAGGTTTCGGAAAGGGGTAAGGAATGGAAAACAATCTTTTCACCAATTCGCATATTTTGTCCTGGTTACAGTATTTTTCGGAGAATACCGACATCGATCTCGAGCATGTGAAGATCCTCGACATCACCCGGAAAAACAAGAATCTGATCCCCACCGTGGAGGCGCACCGCTGCGTGCTGGTCTTCACCGAGGCGGGGAATAAGGATATTTTCTACAAGATGTGGGATGTGGGCCTCGGCGAGTGCGAGGTCATCTACAATGAAGGTTCCGAGCCGACCGGCCCCATCAAGCGGGACAAGGTCTCGGCGATGATCGACCGCGGCATCAACGCATCCGCGGGAATGATCGTCCTCAATCCGAACGCCAGAAGCACGATCAAGTTCGGCATGGACAATAAGAATTTTGCCTCCGGCTCCGTAAAATACGTGGGCTCGGAGATCCGCTCGGTGCTGCTCTCCAAGATGCAGATCGACGAGCGCAAGAATCTCTGTGTCATCTCCGGCGAATCCATCGCGGTCGAAGCCGCCATGATGAGCGGCGAAGGCACGGTCATCGCCGTGGAGTACAAGGAGAGCGACCGCGAGACGATGGAGGAAAATGTGGTGCAGTTCGGCCTCCACAATATCACGATCATCGACCATGTCGGCAAGGATACCATGGAGGGACTCCCGATCCCGGACACCACGATGCTGGTGGCATCGGCCAGTCTGGAGCAGGAGCTGGCCTATCTGACCGGGATCAATCCGGAGATGGACTTCGTCATCTACACGCTGGATTTCAAGGTGGCTGCCAACCTGCGCGACATTCTGGCGCGATACGGATTAAACGATGTGACCGTGCTGCAGATCGCCGTCTCCAAGCTGACCTCCAAGAACGTATTTGAAAACCAGCCGGCACCGTGGATCATCACCGCCCATTCCTAAGCTTCGGCATACCTAAGCTTCGGCGCGAACCATCCATGGTTCGCTTCTCCCTCGCTTAGGCGGAAAGACATCGTGTCTTTCAGCGTCTTGGTGCACACCATACAAGAAAAAAAAGGAAGTCTGCTTTTTCGCAGGCTTCCGTTTTGCTTTTACCACGCAATCTTCGTCTCCACCGCGGCGACGAGGGCGGCCAGTCCCGCCGCGTCCTCCTCGGTAAAGCGCCCGAGCAGCGGGCTGTCGATATCGAGTACCGCGCGCTGCCTCCCTTCGGCGTCGTGCATCGGAAGGACGATCTCGGAATTAGAAGCACTGTCGCAGGCGATATGCCCGGGGAACGCGTGGACATCCGGCACGAGCATCACCTTATTTTGCGCCAGCGCGGCTCCGCACACGCCCTTGCCCTTCCCCAGACGGATACAGGCCACCTTCCCCTGGAAGGGCCCCAGAAGCAGCCCGCCATCCTCCGTCACGGTATAGAATCCGGCCCAGTTCAGATCCGGCAGCGTCTGATAGATCAGAGCCGAAAGATTCGACAAAAAGGGCACGTACCCGGGCTCCGTCTCCAGAAATCCGACCGCCTGCGCGGTCATCAGTTCATAATCCACACGCATTTTCCACTTCCCCTTTTCCTTGCTTTACGGAGATTTTCCGCATTTTTCTTCAAAAAATCTTAAGAATATCATAATCAATCTTAATTGGTATTTCCAGCGGTTTCTTCGCATAATAGTATCCATGAGGAGGAAATACCATGACAGCTATACTTGAAATCGGAAAAGCGCTGCAGATCGAATATGACGCATCGGAGATCCGCCGGATGCGGAGCATGCATCCCGAATCCGGATGGTCGGTCGAGGATCGCCGCCCGGTACCGTCCGCCGACGCTTCGGTATCCGCAGCCCACGCGCCTGCCGGCGGCCGGTTCGCCCGCGGTCTCGCAGGTATCCTGTCCATATAAATATCCTGTCCATAGAAAGGGAGAGAATCCTGCAGGAATTCTTCCGTAAAGGATTGTGAAAAACGGTCTCAAGGGCATATAATAATATCGCGACAGATAATTTTCCGTCATTCGTGCGGGAAGTCCCGGTGTGATATTGAGGTAAAAAATATGCAAAGAACACTTACGCAGCCCGAGATTGATTCTCTGATCGAAGTATTGAATTCCCTGAAGGACTATGGCAGTACGGAAAGTGTCTCCGATGACCTCCTGAAAAAGCAGGTCGTCCTCACCCAGACGCAGATCGATGCCCTGATCGAGTCGCTCCTCGCTTCGGATCTCTCCGATCAGGATATCTCTCTGCCGGATCGCAATGTGGTCCTGTCCCAGCCGGAGATCGACCGCCTGGTGGAGGCTCTGAATGTCATGAAGGAGTACGACACCGCAGGATCCTTCGCGGCAGAGATGGAGAAGAATCAGCGCGTCCTCACGCAGGCTGAGATCGATCGTCTCATCGAAGTACTGAGCGCGATCAAGGAAGGATAACAGTTAGGTTATGTACAGTGATCTTACGCTCGTTCCCGAAGTAGCATCCATTGTCCGCGAAGCCAGCCGCCTCATGACGGAGCGCACGCAGGCCGGACAGATCGAGCAGAAAGGGAACGATTCCAACTATGTAACCGCTACGGATAAGGCCGTTGAGGATTATCTGACCGAGCGGTTACTTTTGTTGCTGCCCGGCAGCAAGGTGCTCGGCGAGGAGGATGACAACCGGTCCACCGACCGGGAATGCCTCTGGATCATCGATCCGATCGACGGCACCTCCAATTATATCCGCGACCTCGGACTCTCGGTGATCTCCGTGGGACTGATGCAAAAAGGGGAGCTGACGATGGGCGTCGTTTATCATCCCTACCGCGATGAGATGTTCTCCGCCGAGAAGGGAAAGGGCGCCTATGTCAACGATCGTCCCATCCATGTATCGGACCGCGACTTCCGCCACAGTCATCTGTGCTCGGCCATGAGCCTGTATGACAAGCGCTGGGCGGAGCCGTGCTTCCGCGTAATCTCGCGCGTATACGAAGCGTCCGATGATCTGCGCAGACTCGGCACTGCGGCGCTGGAGCTGTGCTATGTGGCTGCCGGCCGCGTGGAGCTGTACTTCGAGATGCGCCTCAACTGCTGGGATGTGGCCGCCGCGTTCTGCATCATCCGCGAGGCGGGCGGAATCGTCGAATCCATCTACGAGCCCGTACTCCCGCTGGATCATCCGTTTCTCACCGTCGCCGCCAACACGGAAGAAAATTACCGCAGGCTGGCTGACATCGTCCGCGAAGAGATTCCCGTGACGCCGTACGAGCACTGATCGTGCAACAAAAATGCCTCCGCTCAGATCCCGATCCCGGGACCCGGCGGAGGCTTTATTTATTTTTTTCCATGTGCTGCTGCGCAGCTTTGGCAACGCAGCGTGATCCGGTTTACAACATTTACGAGAGCTCCCCGGTCTCCTCGGAGCCGTCCGCAAGATGCACCACATAGCGGAGCTTTTCGGGGATCGTATCGCCCTTGAGCTGCAGATCCACCTTGCCCTCCCGGTGAGTCGCCGTAGCGGTCAGGATCACCTTGCCGGCCAGGTCGGTCACCTCCGCGCGGCATTCCAGATCATCCGCGGGAAGGTAATAATGCAGCGTCAGATCCTGCGTGTAATCATAGTCGGGCACCTGCGTGTTGCCGCCGATGGCGAGCAGGGTATTGCCTCGAACGAAGACGCCCAGGTGGAAGTAGTCATAGGTCCTGCGGTACCATTTCCCGCCGGTCAGGATCTCCCCATCGAGCAGATTTTTCCAGGTTCCCTCGGGCAGATAGAAATCGGAGATCCCCTCCTCATTGAAGATGGGCGCCACCAGCAGACTGTCCCCGAGCATGTACTGCATGTCCAGATAGCGGCAGGCGGGATCCTCCGGGAAGGAGAAGGCCATCGGACGCATCACGGGCGTGCCGTGCTCATGCGCCTGCACCGCCATGCGGAAAATGTAAGGCATCAGCGTATTTTTCAGCTCGCTGAACCTGCGGAGAACATCCACCGACTCCTCGTCAAAGATCCAGGGAACGCGGTAGGTATCCGCGCCGTGCAGCCGCGAATGGGTTGAGAAGATGCCGAACTGCACCCAGCGCTTGTACAGATCGGGCGTCGCCGTACTCTCAAAGCCGGAGATGTCATGGGACCAGAAGGAAAAGCCGCTCATGGCAAAGGACAGGCCGGCGCGCAGGGTCTCTGCCATCGACGCATAGCTGGCGCTGCAGTCACCGCCCCAGTGGACGGGGAACTTCTGGCTGCCGGCGGTGGCACTGCGCGCAAAGAGCACCGCATTGCCTACGCCGCGTTCCTCCTCGATCGTCTCAAAGACCAGCTTGTTGTAGAGATAGGTGTAATAATTGTGCATGGCCTCGGGATCGCTGCCATCGTAGTATTCGACATCCGTGGGGATGCGCTCGCCAAAATCGGTCTTGATGGCATCCACACCCTTGCGCAGCAGATCGCGGATCTTGTCCGCGTACCAGGCGCAGGCCTCCGGATTGGTCACATCGAGGACCGCCAGACCCGGCTGCCAGTTGTCCACCTGCTTGATGCCGCGTCCGTCCGCGCGCTGCAGGAAGTATCCGTTGGCCAGCCCGTCGCGGAAGAAATCATTGTTCTGTCCGACATAGGGGTTCACCCAGCAGCAGATCTTGAGCCCTTTCTCATGGTACCGCGCCAGCATCCCCTCCACATCGGAGAATACCGCGTCATCCCACTCAAAATCGCACCAGTGCAGGGCTTTCATCCAGTAGCAGTCAAAATGGAACACCCGCATGGGAATCTTCCGGTCCTGCATTCCGGCGATCAGCTTGCCGGTGGTCTCCTCATCATATTCGGGCTTGAAGCTGGTCGAAAGCCAGAGACCGAAGCTCCAGGCGGGGGGCAGAGCCGGGCGCCCGGTCAGCGCGGTGTAATTGTCCATCAGCTCCGCGGGGGTCGCGCCGTAGATCAGGTGATAGCGGATCTCCTCCCCGGGGATGGACATTCCGACATATTCCACCTTCTCCGTGCCGACCTCGAAGGAAACCGGGCCGGTATGATCCGCAAAAACGGCATAATGCTCGCTGGACACATAGAGCGGAACATTCTTGTAGCTGACCTCGGAGGCGGTACCGCCGTCCTCGTTCCACATGGTGACGGTCTGGCCGTTCTTTACAAACGGGGTAAAACGCTCGCCGAAGCCGTAGATCGTCTCGCCCGGCTTGAGAGAGAGCTCCGATACCATGTACGGCTCATACTCCATCGTCAGATAGTGCGGGCCGGGACGGTAGGACATGGGGCGCTTCTTGGTGCGCATGTAGGCAAGGTTGCGAAAACCCGAGGAAGTAAGGAGCCGGCCGCCTGCCTCAAAGCGATAGTAAAAATCACTTCTCCGCACCCGGACCGTGATGTCTCCGGCCGTCATAACCGCCTCTTCGTCCGTGATCTCCACGGTGACGGGATCCGGATTCCAGTCCAGATCATAGCGGGGTTCCCAGTTGTCGTAGCCCTGATAATGTGTTGCGGTGACAGCGATGTCATTATGCCCGGCAGAGACAAATTCCACCACCAGTGCCGTCAGATCCAGCGCGTCGGCGCGGGAACGGATCGGGCGCTCGGGAGCGACGATGCGCATCCCGTTCGGGATCTCCTCCACCGTGTAGGCCTGTGAAGCATAGGACGCCTGCACACTTTCCTTGCGAAGCCAGTAACCTTCCGTAAATTTCATACAAGTCCTCCTCAAGCGTGTGAATCTTAATCTGTCTATCAGTATACCCGCTTGTTTTTCAGATTTCCATTAAACTCTGCGAATTTTTATGATATACTTACTTCAATATCGAAAACGATTCAGTAGAAGTACTGATTTCCCAGTGCAAGGAGATTTTTCCGATGGCTACGAATTCCGGTGATGAGTGGCGCCGGCTGGGAGAGGATCTGGGCCGGACGGTTCAGGATGCCATCTCCAGCGGTGACTTTGATCATCTGAGTGACAATATAAGAGACATCACGGGACGCGCGGTCGGCAATGTTCAGGAGACCATCCAGCATTCCCTCCATCGGGGGCCTGACACCAGATACTCCAGTTCCACCGGCCCGAAGCGGGGTCCCATGTACTCCAGCAATGCGACCTATACAGGGACCGCACAGGAGATATCCTCCGGACCCGCAGGAGCCGGACCCGGTGCTCCCGGAAGGCCCGGCGCTCCCGGCAGACCGGGCAATCCACAGTATCGCTACAGCAGTCAGCCCGGAGGCGCGCCCTATCGCTACGGCAACCGGCCCGGTGGCCCCGGACCCGCAAAGCAATTGCCTGCCCTCTATGAGAATACCTCGGTTCCCAAGGTCATCTCCGGCCTGGGCATGGGGCTGGGCTATTCCATCGGCGGAACGATGACCTTCGCCTTTCTCGCGGCGGCCCTTTCCGGTAATGTGCTGGGCGCTCTGCTTTTTTCTCCGGGACTGCTCATGCTCCTCGGCGGCGTCCTGGGCAATGCTTCTCTGGTGAAGTACCTTCGCTTCGACAAGTACCTGAAGGTTCTGAAGGACCGGACCTACGCCGGCATCGATGTCCTGTCGAAAGCGGTGGGCAAATCCGAAAAATGGGTCCGGAAGGATCTGAAGAAGCTGATCCGCAAGGGCTGGTTCAAGCAGGGGCATCTGGACGACCAGAATACGACCCTGATCACCAGCGACGGAACCTACCGGCAGTACATCGAGTCCAAACAGAGCGCGGAACAGCAGAGGCGGGAAGCCGAAGAACGCGCGGCGCGGGAGGCGAAGGAGCAGGAGACGCTCTACGCCGGCCTGACGGAAGGACAGCGGACGATGATCGCGCAGGGGGAGGCCTTCATCAAGGAGATCCACGCCTGCAACGACGCGATCCCCGGCGAGGAGATCTCGGCCAAGCTGGACCGTCTCGAGGATTCGGTGCGGAGGATCATGGACCGCGCCAGAAAGCATCCGCGCTATGTAAACGACCTGCGCAGGCTGATGAACTATTACCTGCCCACGACGGTCAAGCTCCTGCACGCCTACGCGGACCTGGACAAAGAGGAGAAGACGACCGACAATATCCTCAAGTCCAAAGCGGAGATCGAGGATACCATCGATACGCTCAATGACGCCTTTGACCAGCTTTTTGACAACATGTTCGTGGATACCAATCTCGATATCTCCACGGATGCGGAGGTCATGAAGACGCTCCTCGAGCAGGAGGGACTGACCGGAGGCGGCATCCGCGACATCACACAGCCGGAAACCTATACAGACGGCGTGGGCGATTTCTTCGGAGCACCCACATCCGATGAATAGATTTTGCATCATCCGAGACCAGTAAAAAATATTCTATGAGGAATAAGGAGGAAGCTTTCAAATGGACAGCAATCAGATGAATGGAACCATGCCTGAGAATCCCGCAGAGAACGCAGCTCCGCAGCCGCAGCCGGTAGTGAATACCACCGCGCAGCCGGTTACGCCGACGCTGACACTCGATCCTTTCGGAACCGTGCCGCAGGGTTCTCCCTTTACCGTACCGACGCCGAATCTGTCGACCGCCGCTGCTCCCGCAAATGTCAGCAGCCGTTCCGAGGAGATCATGGAGATCGAAAAGCGTCTCTCTCCCGAAGAGCTGAAGATGGTGGAGGATTTCTCCGCACAGATCGACATCACCGATACCAATTCGATCATGACCTACGGCGCAGCCACCCAGCAGAAGATGGCGGACTTCTCCGATCAGGCGCTCGACAGCGTGCGCACCAAGGACATGGGACAGGTCGGCGAGCTGCTGACCGGTGTCGTCGCAGAGCTGCGCAGCTTCAATGAAGAGGAAAAAGGCGGATTCATGGGTCTGTTCAAGAAGCAGACCAGCAAGCTCGCCACCATGAAATCCAGATATGACAAGGCGGAGGTGAATGTCACCAAGATCGTGGACGCCCTGCAGGCACACGAAGTCCAGCTGATGAAGGACACGGCCACCCTGGATAAGATGTACGAGATGAACCTCGCGTACTTCAAGGAGCTGACCATGTATATTCTGGCCGGCAAGAAAAAGCTGCAGGAGGCAGAGACCGTCGTCCTGCCCCAGCTGCAGGAGAAGGCGCGGCAGAGCGGACTCGCGGAGGACGCGCAGGCGGCCAGGGACTACCAGGATATGTGTGAGCGCTTCTCCAAGAAGCTGACCGACCTGGAGCTGACCCGCACGATCTCAATGCAGACCGCACCCCAGATCCGCATGATCCAGGCCAATGACATCCAGATGGTGGACAAGATCCGCTCCACCGTCGTCAATACGATCCCTCTGTGGAAGAGCCAGATGGTGATCGCGCTCGGCATCCAGAACAGCACCGAAGCAGCGAGAGCGCAGCGTGCCGTCACGGATGTCACCAACCAGATGCTGACCGCCAACGCGGAAGCTCTGAAGATCGCCTCCGTCGAGACGGAGAAGGAAGCACAGCGCGGCGTGGTCGATATCGAGACGCTGCAGAAGACCAACCAGAGCCTGATCGAGACCTTCGATGAGGTCATGCGGATCCAGACCGAGGGACGCGCAAAGCGTCAGGAGGCGGAAGCCGAGATGCTCCGCATGGAAAACGAGCTCAAGAACAAGCTTCTCGAGGTACGCGGACAGTAAAAATCAGAACAAACATGCAAAAAGCAGGTCACCCGAATTCCGTCAGGTGACCTGCTTTTTTGCTTTGGAGTGTGTTTTTCTCTTTAGTGGACCAGCAGACTGACGCCCGTCACAAAGGACAGTTCCTCCAG
>JAEEGH010009400.1_pt1 | contig 22813 bp, 17 predicted proteins | sample 9134181 | NCBI WGS metagenome assembly JAEEGH01 (sample SAMN16246544, study PRJNA631951) | gut metagenome | biome: gut microbiome; feature: rumen; material: DP-attached | host: Bos | place: Iran: Karaj | collected 2018-10
TAAAATTGCGGCGCAAGGAACCGGTGGCCGACATGACAGCAGAGGAACGGCAATGCCTGATAGACTATTTCGCCCAACTGCGCCCAAAGCGCTGGCAGCAGTGGGAACACACATACAATCCTCTCACGCCAGCACAGTACGTCTTTCTAATCCTTCAGGACGACCTAAACTACGACGACAATACAATCGCCCAAATCCTTGACATCAAACCCGCCTCCCTCCGCACCGTAAAGTCGAGGATCAAAGGGCGGGAGAGGTAAGTGTCTCACAAAACTCACGAAGCACCTGAAGGTCTATACTGTTATTGCTGAATTTCTGTTCCATAAGTCAGTCGTGTCGTTATACATTTCCGGCTGCAAAGGTACAAATAATCATCGAGAAACACAAAGATATTTATTTCTTTCCTATTTATATAGTAAGTAGAAAGCGAAAATGTTACAGGAGTAAGACAATGGTATGCCTCGTATTAATGATAGTAATGAGTCAAACTGCAAATAATTGATAAAAGTATTAGTGAAAAAATTGCTTTTTGTGGTTTATTTACTATATTTGCAACAGAAAAAGAATGAGAGTACGCTTTAGGCGTTATTAGACATTTTTGTATGTTCCAAAGATAGCGAAATAAGAATAATTAGATATTATATGAGTAATATTGTTAAAATGAAGATGTCTACAAATCCTCGTTTGTTAAAGGATGTGTTGACGCTTTATAAATCAACCTTTTTCGCGCTCAAAGAACTGATAGACAATTCTATTCAGGCAACAGCGAAAAAGGTGGAGGTGAAATTGATACCATCATCATGTCCTTTGGATTCTATTAACTACAAATGTATAGAACGCATAGAGGTACTTGACAATGGTGAAGGAGTGCCATTCTCAATGTTTGAGAATAGTGTCATGCAGATTGCCACTGACAATAAAGCTGAAGGACAGGGAGTTGGGAGGTTTGGAGCATTACAGATAGGAAAAGAGGTAAGAATTGAAACGGTTGCATACGATAAAACGAAACGCCTGTTTACTCGCACTGCTGTAACTATGACAGCGGATAAAATTTTATCTGCCAAAGATTTGCAGAAGGTAGACTTTCCAATAGAGACGGAAGAAATTGATGGATCATGTAATCCTTATTATAAGGTTGTTATCTCTGACCTATATCATAATTCCCCTGACAAAATAAAAAAGAAGAATAAACTTAGCGAAGAGTTTAAAAGTTTGTCATCATTTAAGCAGGCTCTATTCGAAACATATCCTTTTGATATTTTTGAGGGCAGAATACAATTTGTGGTTAATGAGGAAGAACTGCAAAGAGACCAGTTCCTTCTTAATACACCGCATCTAATAAAAAAAGAAATTGAGTGCTCTGATGGGAGAAAGCATGAGATAAGGCTGAATCTATATAAAGTAAACTTAAAGACTGCAGATATCAGCATTTATTTCCAAGTAGATACCGTAGATAATGGAATATGCCAACATGAGGCAATTGATAAGGCAAATGAACTTGGAATGGACGTTATTGTAATTGATCATCACGAAACTCCAGAAGAACAAGTTTGTGCTTTAGGCATTATCCATCCAAGTGTCTCACATATTTCAGAGGAATTTGGCTGTGGTGCTTTTATGTCTTTAATTACATCTGCTGCTCTTTTAGGATCATATGATCCTTATTTAACTACTTTAGCAGGTCTTGCAACTATCTCTGATATGATGGAATTAAGAAACTTTAATCGAAATGTAGTTAGAATCGCCTTAGATAATCTAAGAAATAATAGATATCCGACCTTAATGTCACTTATTGAAGGTGAGTCAATCACCGAGAAAAGTTTTGGGCTAGAAGTCGCCCCAAAAATTAACGCTGTTGGACGTCTTGTGGATGATAAAAATATCAATCTTTTGGTGAAATTTTTATTAAGCGAAGATGAGGATGAAATTTTTAAGATTTCTTCATGGATTAAAAACACAAATGAGCTTAGAAAAACGCTCACAAAAGAAGCGGTGGAAGACCTTCCAAAAGACATGTTTAATGAAGAAGGAATTGTCATCAAATTAGACATAAAAGAAGGCTTAATTGGGCTTATCGCAAACAAACTTTTGAATGAATATAATGTTCCAGTTATTGTTTTCACAAATGACTCAATTGATAAGACCTTCCTTAAAGGAAGTATTCGCTCAAAAGAAGGATTTAATGTTCAAAAAGCATTCGAAACTTTAAGTAAGTATATAGTCGGAGGAGGCGGTCACGCCTTCGCTGGAGGACTAACCATAAAAGAGACTGATTTAGAAGCATTCAAGAGTGATTTTATTAAGCTTTGTCGTGAGTATAAATTTACTAAAGTTGAACCACCTTCAATTGAAATAAAACTCCAAGATATTAACTTCACAAATTACGGAATTTTACGCGAATTTTCGCCTTTCGGAATCGGTTTTCCAGAACCAACATTTTCACTAAAAGATTTACCTACAAAATCACTTCAATTTATTAGTTTCGGAAAGCATTTATCGACCCCAATTTCGATCAATTCGAAGATACTTGGATTTAATATGAATGAAAGCGAAATAAAATCACATTCATCCATTGATTTATTTGGTAATTTATTAACCTCAACTTACCACGGGAAAACGACTGTCGAATTTAGAGTTAGTGATTTTATCACTAAAATGTAATTATTTAGATTTAATTGATTTATTTCCACGCGTAGACACGCAAAATGCGCTTAAATATACGCGTTTTTTTGTTATATAATGATTATTAATATGTTAAAAGGAGCCTAATTATGAAAAAGAAATTGCTTCTATTTTTACCAATTGCGTTTTTACTTTGTTCTTGTGATAACGCTTTAACTAGATTAAGTATCGGAAATTGGAAACCTTTTGGTTTCCTTGCAGATAAAGAACAAGAGGAAGAAGAGCCAAAGGATGACGGCGTTCATCCAGGTGATGTCACTCCAGAAGACATGAAACAACATGCGACATCTATTTCTCTTAATCCTAGCGCTCCTTTCCAACTAAAGGTTGGTGAATCAAAAGATTTAAGTGTTTCTTTAAGTCCATCTCCAACTGACGATAGCGAAAAAGAAATTGAATGGGCTTTAAGTGGAGATGCCGTTGAATACACAGTTGATGAAACAAACACTCGAAAAGCAACTGTTTTAGGTGTTAGACCAGGAAGTGCTCAAATAACTGTTACAAACACATATAATAGAAATTTAACTAAAACTTTCAAAATTACTGTTATCGATTTTAATGGCGAGAATGATTATTTATGGCAATTTAATAACGATTCAAGTCAACCATACAAAGATTTATCAAAATTTGATAAAAAAGAAGGAAGAGTAAATCTTAGAGGAATTGAATGGGACTATTATCGTGAAAAAGGTGTTAAAGCTCATTCGGGTAATGGTGGGCTTTGTTTTGGCTTATCTGGCGGAAACGGAAGCGATCCAAATCCTGAAACAAGAGTAAAATTTGAAGCACTTAATTCTAGAGTAGTAAAATCAATTTCAATTGAAGCTAGCTCCACAAACTCTTTGTCCCATATGACAGTTAAAGTTGGTGATTCTACATTTATTGACAATGTAACTTTAGAAAAACCATATGGAAATGTCCTTTCAACATATAGTTCATCAAGTTCAATAACTCCTGCTGCCGGCAACATTTTAATTGATATTCAAACACCAGAATATAGCGCATCAGAAGCTGCGGCAGATTTAAATTATAAATCTCCTGGTAATTGCTGCATAAAATCAATTTTCATTTCATTTGAAGAAAATCCTAGTTATGTGACAACTAAGAATTATGATTTTAGAGCAATGTATAACGATGAAGAAGACACAATACTTCACACATTAACTGGAACTGCTAAAGAAGTTAATATTTCTGACGATGCTTTCAATATTAGAATTGAAAAAGCTAAAAAATCTGGCAGTGGAGAAGAAGATAAAATTCAAGGTGTTGCTTTAACGAATGGTTTTATCGAAATTTCTTTAAATAAAGAAAACGAAGTATTTTCGATGATTGAAATGAAATTTGAATATGGGACCGCAACTTCAAAGAACACTTATTGTTTGCAAACAACTCGTTCTGGTGGTTCTCCGTTCTCAAATTCTCAATTCTATAATGATAAAGATACTGGACTATTGAAAACTTATGTTTTCCCAGACAACACAAATAAGATTCGTTTAGAACCTCATAATAGTTTTAACGTCGGTCTTGACTCATTAAAAATTTCAACAAGAACTGGTGTTCAAGCAACAATAAAAGAAGTCGTTGCTCCAGTTTCATTCCGCGCAGATAAAATGGATTATGTTTCTGGTGAAAGTTTTGATCCAACTGGTCTTCCTGATGTAAATCTCGTTTATAACGAGGAAAGTATTAGAGATGATTATCTTTCTCCAACAGATTTTGAATGGTTCGATGGAACTTCTTATGATTCAAATCCAGCAACAGCAACACAAACATTACAAACGGGAACAACATATGTTTATGGCATTTTTAGAAGTTCATATGTTGTGAAAGTTAATGGAATTACTGTGTCGGATTTAAAACTTTGTTTAACAATAGTTAAAAATGCGTCAGAACTTAATGCTACGGACCATTTCTACTTAATTGCAAAAAATGCGGACAAACTTTTAATGAGTTCGTCTGGTGCTGATATGAAAAATTCAGACGGTTTTGAAAAATTAAATATTGAAACATATAGCGACAATATCGAAATTTCTGCAAAATATGACAATGATTATTTCGTATTTGTATCTTCCGGTGAAAAATTTAACATTAAAGCAACAACTGAGCAATTAATCGGAATGACTGCATCAGGTGGTGTTAGTATTTCCAAAACTCCTGCTAATAAAAATTTTGAAATATCTATAGATGCCGAAACAGGTTTAGTCACTTTTAAAATTGAAAAATCAGACGATTCTTCTTATGTAAGATATTTGGGTTACGATACCACTAACGAAAAACTTGGTTTAACAGCAGACTTAATAACAAATTTGTGCATTTATAAAAAAGCATAATCATCGTATTTTTCAAAGAGAAGGCATCCATTTGGATGCTTTTTCTTTTATTAAAAAGCGAATATTGTATAATATTCTTAGAAAAGAGGAGAATACTATGAAAAAAAGATTATTCTTAGTCCCTTTAATTGGTGGTTTTTTACTTGCAAGCTGTAGTCTTGAAGATTTAATGTTCTGGAAGAAAAACAGCGAACCAGAACAAGGAAACAAAGAACAAGAATTTAAACCTGACCCAGTACCACCAGAAGATACAACCGATCATTCACCAGTTTTAAAAGAAGAATTTGGCGATTATAAGTTAGCTAAAACAGTTGAAGAAGGAAAAAGATACATTTTAGGTGTCTATAGACACGAAACTGATATAATGAGATTTTTCAGCGGCGATTATCATAGAGACGCAAAAGGTTTCTATCCATACTATCTTGGAACCTTAGCTGCAGATGAAACTACTGGAGCGGCAGAAATCGAAATTAAATTTAAAGAAGGTAGTACCACAGAATTTTCTATGCAAGTGTTTACTACTAATAGCGAACTTCCATGGAATGGAAAATACATCGGAGTTTATTCTGCAAAAGCAACTAGTAATGATGTTATTTCAATTGCCTTATTAGATTCACCAGATCAAACTGAATATTATTCTCCAGATAAACCAACTGTAAAAACTAATGCTACAAATGGTTATTGGAAGTTCCATACTACTTTGAGAGATAAACAAAGAGATGAAGACAGAACCGTTTATGCTCCTGGCGCCGACTATTTGCACGAAGAACTTGGCGACACTGAAGCCGTTCCAAAACTTCTCGGAACAAGAGGAAAATTTGAATCAATGGATTGTCAAACATATGAGATTGCCATTGATGGAATTGAATACGATCTCTCACACTTATACGAGCATAAGTAAATAACTTTTAAGAAACATAAGGGTAGCTTAATTGCTATCCTTTTTTCTTTCAAAGAAAGTAAAATGATGTATAATTACACGTAAGTATGGAAAAGAAGACCGTTGAAACTAAGATGAAATTACATACTTTCCAAGAAGTTAAGGAAAAGTTTTTCGTCTACATTTCTAATCCTGAAGCAAGAGCAAAAATTGAAGAAGCTTATAAGTTTGCTGAAGCCGCTCATAAAGGCCAATCAAGAAAATCAGGCGAACCTTATATTCATCACTTAATCGAAGTCTGCTATATATTAGCAGATATTGGTTGTGGTCCTTCAACTCTTATTGCAGGTCTTTTACACGACACTGTTGAAGATACTGATGTCACCTTAGAGCAAATTAAAGATAAATTCGGCGAAGATGTAATGAATATCGTTGATTCTTTAACTAAGATTCAACGTTTAAAACTTTCTCACCGCAGTGAAGACGAACTCGTTTATGAAGATCACCGCAAGATTTTCCTTGGAATGGCAAGAGATGTTCGGGCTATTTTGATTAAACTTGCAGACCGACTTCATAATATGAGAACCCTTGATTTCCTTTCTCCTGAGCGCCAAAAAGTGCTTGCAAGAGAGACTCTTGAGGTTTTCGCTCCGATCGCTCACCGTTTAGGTATGTATCAAGTTAAATCCGAACTTGAAGACTTATCTTTGAAATATCTTGAACCTGAAAAATATCGTGAAATTATTAAGATGGTTGAATCCAAAGTTAAAAATGGACAAAACTCACTTAACCAAATGGCAAAAAAGATTGCTGATGACCTTTTTGAAAAAGGCATTAAGTTTGAAATGGAATCGAGAGTTAAATCTATCTATTCTATTTATAGAAAAATCTACATTAAAGGTAGAACATTTGATGAAATTTTTGACATTTTAGCACTCCGTATTATTACCGAAACAGAACTTAACTGTTACGAAATATTAGGTATCATCCACGCGACATATAAACCTCTTCCAGGCCGTTTTAAAGATTATATTGCTATGCCAAAGCCAAACATGTATCAATCACTTCATACATGTATTCTTTCAGGCGATGGAAATGTTTTTGAAATTCAAATTAGAACTAAAGAAATGGATGAAATCGCTGAAAGTGGTGTTGCGGCTCACTGGAGATACAAAGAAGGTAGTAACTACAACCCACGTAAAGAGCAAAAAGAAATTGAAGAACAATTACACTGGTTTAGAGATATGGTTAATATGTCAGAAGACAATGCTGATGCAAAAGAGTACGTAGATACTCTTTCAAATGATATTTTTAATGCAAATGTTTATGTCTTTACTCCTCTTGGCAAAGTTGTTGAACTTCCAACTGGTGCAACTCCAATTGATTTTGCCTTTAAGATTCACACTAAGGTCGGAGAAAAGATGGTTGGAGCAATTGTTAACAATGTTATGGTTCCGCTTAATAGAGAGCTTAAAACAGGCGATATTGTTGAAATTAAGACCAGTGATAGGTCACAAGGACCTAACGAAGGATGGCTCAACATTGCAACTACCGGCTTTGCTAAATCTCACATTCGTAAGTTTTTAACAAAAAAGAATGCTGAGTTTACTAAAGAAGAAAAAATTAATAGAGGAAAAGCATCTCTTATTGAAGCTTTTAAACAAATCGGAATTGGCGAATCAGACGCAATTAAGTATTGCGATAATGAGAACGTTTTAAACAAATTTAGTGTCAAAGATTTAGATGAACTTTGCATCGGAATTGCAAACAAAAATCCGGTTCCTGGAGCTATTATCGATTTCCTTAATTTGAAGAAGCAAGATGACGTCTTAAAGCTATCAAAAATTAGAGAAAGTGACACTAATAAATCACCAGTTTATGTAAGTGGAAATGCAGGTGATATTGCTATCACTTTAGGCAACTGCTGTACACCTATTCCTGGAGATGAAATTGTTGGATATATTACCAAAGGTAAAGGCATCACAGTTCACCGTAAAGATTGCCCGAATATTGCTAACGAAAAGAAGCGTTTAATTGAAGTTTTTTGGAAGGAAAATTTGAAGGCTTCAACCTACCCAGTTGACCTTAAAATTGAGTGTTTTGAAAGACCTGAATTACTCATGGATATCATGCAAGTTTTCAGCCAGAAAAAGATCAATGTCACAGCTATTAACGGCGTGTTCCATCCAAACACAATGACGACGACAATTTCAGTCACAATTTATGTTGCGGACGCTCACGTTTTGCAAGATGTTGTTAACTTCCTTTTAAATGTCAAATCTGTCTACGAAGTTAATCGTTCAACCCACTAAAAAAGATAAAAATCGTACTCCTTAATAATCTGTTGTCTTTATAAGTACATAGTACTATAATGTAATTGATTAATTTAGGAGTATTTTTTTATGGAAATTAACCCAGTTAAAGGAACGCACGATATAATTGCAGACGAAGCAAATCTTTATACAATGATCGAACATACAGCCATGATGGTGGCATCTGAATTCGGTTATCAAGAAATTCGTACTCCAATTATTGAACACACTCCTTTATTTTTAAGAAGCGTTGGAGAATCAAGTGATATCGTCAATAAAGAAATGTATACATTCGATGATAAGGGCGGAAGAAGCGTAACACTTAGACCAGAACTTACCGCAGGAATTATGCGTAGCATAGTTTCAAATAAATTACACGCAAACGCTGATCTTCCACTTAAATATCGCTATGTTGGTCCATGTTTTAGATACGAAAGACCACAAGCTGGAAGATATCGTCAGTTTAATCAATTTGGTGTTGAAGCTATTGGTGCTCCAGGCGTTTATCAAGATGCTGAAGTTATTACAATGGGTCAAAGAATTCTTCTTTCAGTTGGTCTTGAAGACGTTAAAGTTTTAATTAACTCTTTAGGTGATGAAGAATCTAGAAATGCCTATAGACAAGCACTTAGAGATTATTTCTCTAAACATATTGATAAAATGTGTTCAGATTGCAAAAGAAGATTAGAGCAAAACCCTCTTCGTATCTTGGATTGCAAAGTTCCAGAAGATAAAGAAATCATTAAAGACGCTCCAAAGATGATAGATTATCTCTCACCAGCTGCAAAAGCCTATTTGATGAGCGTTATCGCTATCTTAAAGAGCGTTGGAATTGAAACTGAAATCGATCCAACCCTCGTTAGAGGACTCGATTACTATACCGGAGTTGTCTTTGAATACCACTTCGAAAAGAAGGAAGGAATCGATGATGTTGGTGCATTAGGCGCTGGTGGTCACTATGCTAACTTGCTTCAAGAAGTTGGCGGACCTTCTTTAGAAGGTGTTGGTGTAGCCTTTGGTATTGAAAGACTTGCTTACATTATCAAATCACAAATGCAACAAAACGGAATCCACTTTGGACTTGATTTCTACCTTATGGGTATGACTGATGACATTATTCAAAAGAACTTTGTTCTTGCAGATATGTTAAGAGAAGGTGGATTTAGCGGCGAAATGAATTATTCAACTAAATCAATGGGTGCTATGTTTAAGATAGCTGCCCGAAAAGGTGCCAAATTTGCCATTATCGTTGGCGAAGACGAAATTGCACGTAAGGAAGTTGCCGTCAAAAACTTAAAGACCCAAGAACAAACAATGGTAAAATTAGAAGATCTTGAGAATGTATTACATTCTATGATTGATAAATATTATGCTGATATGAATGCAGCTCCTACTGAGGAGGAATAAATATGTTAAGAAGTTGTTATAACACAGATTTAAGCATTAAAGACGTTGGAAAAGAAGTTGCCTTGGTCGGTTGGGTTTCAAAGAAAAGAGACTTAGGAAGTCTTACTTTTATCGATTTAAGAGATAGAAGTGGAATTATCCAATTAACCGTCGGTGAAGGTGTTGAGATTCCAGATATTCGTAATGAATATGTAATTCAAGCAAAAGGTAAAGTTGCTAAAAAGGATGTTCCAAACAAGAACTTGAAAACTGGCGAAATAGAAGTATTGGTTAAAGAAATCAAGGTTCTTAGCAGAGCTAAAACTACTCCAATGATCATCGCAGATGAAACTGATGCCCTTGAAGATTTACGTTTAAAATACCGTTATCTCGATTTACGTAGACCTTGTTTACAAGAAAACCTAAAGAAAAGAGCAAAAATTGTCCATTGCGCACATGAATATTTCGATGAAAACGGCTTTGTGGAAGTTGAAACTCCGTGCTTGACACTTTCAACTCCTGAAGGTGCAAGAGACTATATTGTTCCATCAAGAGTTACACATGGAGCATTTTATGCTCTTCCACAATCTCCACAATTATTTAAGCAACTTTTGATGATTGGTGGTATGGAAAGATACTATCAAATTGCTCGTTGTTTTAGAGATGAGGATTTACGTCAAGATAGACAACCTGAATTTACGCAAATTGACTTAGAAATGAGCTTCCTTGATCAAGATGAAGTTCTTACAATCATGGAAGGTTTCTTGAAGAAAACATTTAAAGAAACAATTGGTGTTGATATTAAAACTCCACTTCGCAGAATGGATTATGCGGAAGCAGTCGATGTCTATGGAAGCGATAAACCTGATACTAGATTCGGTCTACATCTTATTGATGTAACTGAAATACTTCAAAAAAGCGAATTTAACGGCTATAGAGAAGCAAAATCAATCAAGGCTATCGTTATTCCTGGTCAAGCTCCAGAAACCTCTAGAAAGGTCATTGACCAATTAACACTCGAAGCAAAGAAGTTTGGATTCGGTGGAATTGGTGTTTATAAAGTTACTGAAAATGGTGTTGAATCATCACTTCTTAAGTTTATGAATGAAGAACAAGTCAAGCACTTAGTTACAAAAACTGAAGCAAAAGTTAATGATTTGATTCTCGTTTTAGCGGGCGAACATGATAAAGTTTGCTTTGCCCTTGGTGCTTTACGTAGTCAATATGCACACAAACTTGGTTTAGTTAAACCAAATACATATGATTTGTTATGGGTTGTTAACTTCCCATTATTCGAATATAGTGAAACTGAAGGTAGATACAAAGCCTTACATCACCCGTTCACTCGCCCAACACCTGAGACTGAACAATACTTAGACAGCGATCCAAGTAAAGTTCTTTCTGCAGCATATGACATTGTCATAAATGGATACGAAGCTGGTGGTGGTTCACTTAGAATTTACGATCAAGACATGCAAAAGAAAGTATTCAATATTTTAGGCTTCTCTGATGAAGATATTGCTCGTAAGTTTGGTTATTTCGTTAAAGCATTTGAATATGGAACTCCTCCACATGGTGGAATTGCCTTTGGTCTAGAAAGATTATCTATGATAATCTGTGGAACAGAAAACATTCGTGATGTCATTGCTTTCCCAAAGAATCTTAAGGCAAGTTGCCCAATGAGTAACGCTCCATGTCCAGTAGATCCAGACCAATTAGAAGACCTTGGAATTAAGATTGTTGAATAGTAAGGAGAAAACAATGAACGAAAAAGAATTACAACAACTTTCAATCAGCGCTATTAGAGCAACCGTAATTGATACAATTAACAAAGCAAAAAGCGGTCACCCAGGTATGGCACTTGGTAGTGCTCCTATTATGTATACCCTTTTTACTCGTCATTTAATCGCCGATCCAAAAGATCCATTGTGGTTTAATAGAGACCGTTTTGTTCTCTCTGCAGGCCACGCTAGTTCTCTTCTTTACGTAATGCTTCACATTGCTGGATACAAAGTATCCATTGATGACTTAAAAGCATTTAGACAACTAGGTAGTCTTACGCCTGGACATCCAGAATTTAGACATACTGCTGGTGTTGATGCTACTAGCGGCCCTTTAGGACAAGGCATCGCTCAAGCTGTTGGTATGGCTATGGCTGAAAGAGCTGTTAAGGCTCAATATCCACAAGGAAAATTACTTTGTAATCACTATACATATGCTTTATGCGGTGACGGATGCTTACAAGAAGGCATATCCCAAGAAGCTATTTCATTGGCAGGTCACCAAAAATTAAGTAAATTAATTTTATTCTATGACGCCAATAACATTACTCTAGATGGAAAACTTGATTTAAGTTTCTCTGAAAACGTCAAATTACGCTTTAAAGCTAGTGAATGGAACGTTTTAGAAGTTAATGATGGTAATGATGTCGAAGCAATTGATGAAGCAATAAATAAAGCAAAATCATCTAAATCCAAACCAACTTTAATCATCGTTCATACCGTAATCGGTTATGGTTCAGCCAAACAAGGAACAAATAAAGTTCATGGTAGCCCACTTGGTGATGAAGATGGTGCGAATGCTAAAGCATTCTATGGTTATAAATTTGGACAATTTGAAGTTCCAGAAGAAGTTTATAATCACTTCAAAAATACATTTATCAAACGCGGTGAAGAAGCTCATAAGGCTTATGATAAAGAAGTTAATGCCTGGAAAGAAAGCCATACAGGTGCTGCAAAACGTTTTGAAAGAGCACTTGCAGGAGACGTTTCAGCTTACTTTACTAAAGAGCCTAAGTTTGCCGAAGATGATGCTTTAGCATCAAGAAATGCTTCTGGTAAATGCTTAAATGAACTTTATAATAAAATTCCATTCTTGATGGGCGGATCAGCAGACGTTGCTGGTTCAGTTATGACCAAAATTGATGGTGGAATTAATTTTGAACCAAAAACTGCCAAAGGCAGAAATATTAACTGGGGCATTCGAGAATTCGCAATGGCCTCAGCTCAAAATGGTATGTTGCTCCATGGCGGAGTTAAAACATATGTTGGTTGTTTCTTAGTCTTTGCGGACTATATGAAAGCTGCTATTAGAATGGCTGCTTTAAGCAGACTTCCAGCAATTTACCTCTTCTCACACGACTCAATTGCAGTCGGAGAAGATGGGCCAACTCACCAACCAATTGAAACCTTAGCTATGCTAAGAAGTATTCCAAATTTCAACGTTATTCGCCCATGTGATTCACGTGAAACATATGCTGCATGGAAACGTGCACTTGAAAGTAAGGAAACTCCAACTGCATTAATTCTTTCTAGACAAAATCTTCCAATTTTAGGAAGTAAATACAAAGAAGTCTCCAAAGGAGCTTACATCATTTCAAAAGAAGAAGACCATTTAGATGCCACTTTAATTGCAACCGGTTCTGAAGTTGGTTTAGCAGTGGAAGCACAAAAAGAATTACTTGCCAAAGGTATCGACGTAAGAGTCGTTTCAATGCCTTCTTGGTATGACTTTGATAATCAAAGTGAAGAATATAAACAAGAAGTTATGGGCATTTGTAGATGCAAACGTTTTGCAATTGAGATGCTTTCAACCTTTGGTTGGCATAAGTATGCTGCACACGTAATGGGCATCGATACATTCGGTACTTCTGCCCCTGCAAAAGCAGCAATCGCATCCTTCCATTTCCTTAAGGAAGATGTCGTTAAATTTGTTGAAGAAGGACTTAAATAATAATGGCTGATTATATTTATATAAATTCTAGCGATAGAGGCGGAGAACTTGCGATTTCTCGTAAAGTTTTCGCTTGTTTAGCAGAAGCAGCAGTCGGCCACACTTCATTAAAAGAAGCGGCAAAAGTTAAACAACCTGTCAAAGTCGTCTTTAAAAAAGACGGAAGGGTTGAAATTGGTATTCATGTCACTATTAAAAGGGGAGCCAAATTAACTGATGTATGCTTAGAACTCCAAAAGGAAATTGCTCATGCACTTGAAGTTTATGTTGAAGCTGTTCCTTTTGAAATTGAGGTATCGGTGGACGAAGTTAAATAGTTATGGAAAGTTTGTTTTTATCTCGCAACCAAGAGCATGAATTAGTCATGACTTGCATCTATGATGCATTAATGTATGTAAACATGGGGCAAGAGTTTTCTGTTGAAGAAATAATGACTTCTGTTTTTGAGGTTAACTATGATGAAATTTCCTTCTTCTGTAAGGAACTAGTCATCAAATCTTTAGCACACCTAAGCGAGATTAAAAGCAAATTCCAGGCACAAATGCCAAAATGGAAATTTGATCGTCTTAATTTGTTAGAGCAAGCAATACTAATTATGAGTTATACTCATAAAACAACTCAAGAAGTTGATAAAAGTATTGTAATTAACATTGCGGTTAAGCTTGCTAAAAAGTTCCTTGAAAAAGATGATTACAAATTTGTAAACGGAATCTTAGATAAAGTCCTATGATGAGCAAAGATGTCTTTTCCGTAAGTGCGTTAAATCGTTATATCAAACAAATGTTTGATAATGACTTTACACTTAGAGGATTACGTCTTAAAGGCGAGATTTCTAATTTAAAACGTTACCCTAGTGGTCACGTCTACTTCTCCTTAAAGGATGAAGAGAGTGCAATCAAGGCTGTGATGTTTGCTCAAAACACAAGATTCATGCCTTCTACCATCAAAGATGGTGATGAAGTAATTATTACGGGCTACGTGAGCGTATACCCTCAAAGAGGCGAGTATCAAGTATACGCAGAAGCGATGGAACTATTTGGAGAAGGCGCTCAACTTCTTGAGTTAGAACTTCTTAAGAAGAAACTTGCAGCAGAAGGATTATTTGATGCTTCAAGAAAAAGGAAACTTGTTTCCTTCCCATCATCTGTTGGTGTTATAAGTGCTCCAAATAGTGCAGCACTTGCTGACATTAGAACCAACCTTCTTAGAAGAAACCCGCTTCTAAGCGTTCAAATCTTCCCGTCATTGGTACAAGGTACGGATGCCCCTAAATCGCTCTTAGAAGCGCTAAAAAAGGCCAAAGAGAGCAATATTGATACTCTGATCATTGGTCGAGGTGGCGGAGCAAGTGAAGATTTATCAGCATTTAATGATGAAACACTTGTTAGAGAAGCTGCTAAATTCCCGGTGCCGATTATATCGGCAGTTGGTCACGAAATAGACTTTACGCTTATAGATTACGTTGCGGACGCACGTGCGTCTACTCCTACAGGCGCTGCAGAGCTTGCAACAATTGATAAACGTGAGATTTATGAGATGTTAAGCAGTAAAGAAATTGAGTTAGATGAAACAATTACTGATCTAATCAGTAACTACTCACACAAACTTGAACTGTTAAAGAAAAATTCGTTCTTTGAAAATCCAAAAGTTATGTACGAGAACACTCTAATAGAGGTTCAAAATACTTCAAAGAGATTAGATTCATTTATGAATCATTTACTCGAAATTGAAAAACAGAAGCTTGATGCATATAAGAAACAACTTAAGTCATTATCCATAGATAATACACTTCAAAGAGGTTTCTCAATAATGCAGAACGAAGAAGGAAAGATTATTACAAGTATCAATGATGTAGAAGTTAACCAAAGGGTTAAAACAAGAGTACATGGTGGTGTATTGACTGCCAAAGTAACAAACAAGGAGGCTAAGTAAATGGCTGAAGAAAAGATTGAATTCGAAAAGTCTTTAGAAAGACTTGAAGAAATTGTCGCCAAAGTAGAAGGCGAAACTCTTCCTTTGGAAGAATCCTTAAAATTATACGAAGAGGGAAAGAAATTAATTGCTGCTTTAGAAAAGACTTTAAAAGAAGCAGAAAGAAAAGTTGAAGAATTACAAAAATAACTATAAATAGTTAGAATTTAATAATAGTAGTAAATTAGTAGTTTATTAGTATATGGCCAAGAAAGATGTTAACAGAGTTAAACATATAGATTTGGATTCAATTCAAGATCCAAAATTTTTAGCCACTTTAAATTACGATGAGCTTAATGTTTTAGCCTCAGATATAAGAGGAAAGATTATAGAAGTTACAAGTAACTTAGGCGGACATCTTTCAAGCAACCTCGGTGCTGTAGAATTAACAATTGCATTGCATCGAGTATTTGACTTATCTAAAGATAAAGTTATTTTTGATGTAGGTCATCAATGCTATACACATAAACTTTTAACTGGTCGTAACTTAAATAAGTTAAGACAAGAAGATGGTATCTCTGGTTTCTTGAAGATCGACGAATCTAAATATGATTGCTATGAAACCGGTCACTCTTCAACATCAATTTCCGCCGCAAATGGCTTTGCCATTGCTCGTGATATTAAAGGTGAAAAATATGAAGTGGTGGCATTTATTGGCGACGGATCACTTAATTCCGGACTTGCTTTTGAAGGCTTAAACAATGTTGCGCGTAGCGACCATAAGATTATCATTGTCATTAATGACAACAATATGTCCATTTCCAAACCAGTCGGTGGTCTTTCAAAGTTTTTAGAAGATATTTCAACTTCAAGAAGATATAACAGATTTAAACATAGATATCAGAAGTTTTTTGGTAAAACCAAATTTGGTAGATGGATTTTAAGAGTTAGTAGCAAAATCAAAAATGGAATTAAACATTTGCTTCTTAAAGGAAATGTATTTACCAAATTAGGCTTTGCCTACTTAGGACCAATTGACGGGCATAATATTAAAAGCATAGAAAGAGCGCTTCAAAGAGCAAAAAATACAAAGAAGTCTGTTGTAATTCATGCTGTTACCATTAAAGGTAAAGGATATAAACAAGCAGAAGAAGACGAGACAGGATTCTGGCACGGCACAGGTCCATTTAATGTTGAAACTGGCGAACCAAAGAATAAACATGAAGGACTTATTTCGTGGTCGCACGTATTCGCAGACTTAACTGAACTTGAAATGAAAGAACACGAAAATAGCGTTCTTATTTCTCCTGCAACCCTAAAGGGTTCTAATTTAGAAGAACTTGGATCTAAATTCAAAAATAGAGTTTATGATGTCGGAATTAATGAAGAACACGCTGCTACCTTAGCAAGTTCAATTGCTCTTTCTGGAATTCATCCAATCATTTCAATCTATTCAACATTTCTCCAACGTGCATATGACGAAGTCAGTCATGACTTAGCACGTATGAACTTAAGTGCCACATTCCTTATTGATAGAGCTGGTTTAGTCGGTGCTGATGGCGAAACTCACCAAGGCATCTATGATGAAGCTTACTTATCAACAATTCCTGGTACTGTAATTACGATGCCTTCAACAATTGATGAAGCGAAGCTTCTTTACGATGAATCATTTAATAATCACGGACCATTCTTTATTAGACTTCCAAGAACTTTAACCGCAAAACAAGACGGATTTAACAATGTTAATCTTGAATTTGGCAAGTGGATTAAGGTCAGAGAAGAATCTAAAGATTTGGTTGTTATTGCTGTCGGACCATCTTTACGTGAACTTGATGCGCTTATTTCTAACGAGGGCGTGAAGTGTACGCTTGTAAACGCTATTTATGTCAATCCAATCGACAAAACGATGCTTGACGAGATCATCGAAGCTAAGAAAATAGTCATTTATGACCCTTATTCGACACGTGGAGGCCTTGTAAACGCTGTGATGGCATATTTACTTGAGAAAAAGTTTAAGGGCTCTATTTCGGCCTATTTTGTGCCAAATGAGTTTGTCAAGCAAGGAACAATTCGTCAGCAAGTAGAAAGATTCAACATAACTCCTGAGGACGTTCTAAAAGAACTTAAGAAATGAAATTGAGGCGTTTGCCTCTTTTTCTTTTAGACGATTTGGTTAACATAATATTGAATGTAAAAGCAATCTTCTATAAAATAGAATTATGAGTAAAATCATCCTTCATATTGATCTCAATGCCTTTTTTGTGAGGTGCGAAGAACTTAAAGATCCATCATTAGAGGGCAAACCAGTTATTATCGGAAAAGTCGGTCGTGGTGGTATTGTTTCAACTTGCTCATATGAAGCAAGAAAGTATGGTGTTCGTTCGGGAATGCCAACTTATGAAGCTTTGCTTAAATGTAAAGATGCGATTGTTTTGGAATCAGATTTCCACTTTTATCATGAAAAATCGACTCAATTCTTTGCTTTTCTTAAGAACTACACTAATTTGATTGAACCAGCATCAGTTGATGAATGCTTTGCAGACTTTACTAATGTCCTTAAAGACGAAAAAGAACCGCTTGTTTTCTTAAGAAACATGCAGAAAGAACTTTATAAAGAGACAGGTCTTAAGTGTTCAATTGGTGTTGCACCTACTAAATTTCTCGCCAAAATGGCGTCTGACATGAAAAAGCCTTTTGGCTTAGTTGTTATTCGTAAAAGAGACGCTAAGAAAATGTTAGCGCCTTTAGCAATTGAAGATTTCTTTGGAATCGGCAAGAAAACTGCCCCACATTTAAGAGAACTTGGCATAAATACAATCGGTGACTTAATTAAACGAATTGATGAAGAAGATCCTGTAATTAAGGAAGTTCTTGGTAAATTTTACTTTGTAATAAGCGATTGGATTAACGGAAAAGGTGATGACGAGATTAATACTGAACCATTTGATCCGAAATCTATAGGCCACTCTACAACACTGTTTAGTGACGCTCTTTCAGTTGAGGAACTAGAGAAACCTTTAAGGGAATTATCAGAAGAAGTAGCAAGGGATGCTCAAAAAAGAGGCAAGAAAGGAAAAACTGTTCAACTTGTCTTAAAAGACAACGAATTCAAAGTTATTAATAGATCCAGGAGACTCGGCCAACTTTCTAACAGTTTTGATGACATTTTCAAAACGGCGTTGGAGCTTCTAAAAGAAAACTATAACGGAAAACCGACTCGTTTGATTGGTGTTACACTCCAACAACTTCAAAATCCTAAGGAAACTTACGAACAATTATCAATATTTGATAATTATGAACAAATTAAGGAAGAAAACGAGACGAGACTTCTTATTGGAGATTTAAATAGACAAATGCATAAATCAGTGTTTAAAACAGCCGCTGATCATTTAAGGGAGTCAGGAAATGACACTAAACGAGGCCGCTGATTTATACTTTCAATACCTGAGAGTAGAAAAAGGTGTTTCAAATGAAACAATTCGTAACTATGATTACGATTTAAAGATCTTTTTCGAAACCTTAAATAAGAAAACAACTAATGATTTGAAATCGGGAGATATCCAAGAATTCATTAGAATTCAAACTCAAAATATGCTCTCAATTCCAACAATTTTACGAAGAATTTCATCAACTAAGAATTTTTACCTTTTCTTAGAAAAGGAGCGATTTATTACTTTTCAAATCGATTCATTAGAAAAACCAAAAGGCGCCAAAAAACTGCCCGTTTGTATCTCATTTGAAGAAGTGGAAGCTTTGCTTGAACAGCCAGATTTAAATAAACCTGAAGGCCAAAGAGATAGAGCAATGCTTGAAGTTATGTATTCTTCGGGGCTCAGAATCAGCGAGCTCCTCAACTTAAGAATGAATCAAATAAATTTTGAAAGAGGAATGGTTAAAATCATTGGTAAAGGGAACAAAGAAAGAATCGTTCCAGTTGGCGATTATGCCTTGGAATACTTAGATAAGTATATTAATGATGGAAGAAGGAAAAATCCTAAGAGAAATTCGGATTTCTTGTTCTTAAATCGTTATGGAGAGCCTGTTTCGAGAGTTTATTTTTTCTTACAGGTTAAAAAGTATGCTGAACAAGCTGGTATTCAAGTAGAAATATCACCTCACACATTAAGACATTGCTTTGCAACTCATATGTTAGAAAATGGTGCAGAACTTAGAGCGGTGCAAGAAATGCTAGGGCACACAAACATAGCGACAACTCAGATTTACACGAACATTTCAAGCAAGCGTATTCTTAGTGCATATGATTTGTATAGCAAACGGAAATAAAGTAAAATATTTGACGGAAAGAAACGGAGAAAACTATGAAGAAGTTTAAAAGAGTATTCGTAATCGTAATTGACTCAGTTGGTATTGGTGAAATGCCAGATGCTGAAAGATTTGGAGATAAAGGAACAAATACTTTTGTTCATACTGCTGAAAAATGCGGTGGACTTAATGTTCCGTTTATGAATTCTTTAGGTCTTGGAGATCTCGCAAACATTAAAGGAACAACAAAAGTAGAACATCCACATGCTTACTGTGCTAGACTCCGCGAAGCATCAAACGGTAAAGACACAATGACCGGTCACTGGGAAATGATGGGAATTTATACAACAAAACCATTTATCACCTTTACAGATACAGGTTTTCCAAAAGAATTAATGGATGAACTTGAAGCAAAGACAGGCCACAAACTCATCGGCAATAAAGCCGCTTCTGGAACTGAAATTCTTAAGGAATTAGGTGAAGAACAAAAACGTGATAATTCACTCATTGTTTATACTTCAGCTGACTCTGTTCTTCAAATTGCTGCACACGAAGAAACAACTGGTGTACAAGAATTGTACAGATGTTGTGAAATCGCTCGTGAAATTTGTATGAGACCTGAATATTACGTAGGTCGTATTATTGCTCGTCCATTTGTTGGTGAAGACAAAAATAGTTTCAAGAGAACTCCAAATAGACATGACATTGCTGTCTCACCAAGCGGCACAACAACAATGGATATTCTCAAAGAGAATGGTTATATGGTTAGTTGCGTTGGTAAGATTGCTGATATCTTCAATAACTGCGGTGTTGTTAAAACACAAAAAACAGTTTCTAATATGGATGGCATGGATAAAACAATTGATGAATGTAAAAACCATGATTTTGAAGGTTTATGCTACATCAACTTAGTTGAATTCGATTCTGAATATGGTCATAGACGTAATCCAATTGGATATGGAAAAGCTCTTGAAGACTTTGATGTGCGTCTAGGAGAACTCATGGAAGTTTCTAAAGAAGACGATTTAATTATTGTAACCGCGGATCACGGTAACGATCCAACACATACTGGAACAGACCATACCAGAGAAAAAGTTCCATTCCTTGCTTTTAGCAAATCATTCAAAAATGGTAAGTATCTTGAAGAAAGAGAATGCTTCGCTGATATCGGCGCGACAATTCTTGAAAACTTTGGTTTAAAAAAGACTTCCAATCAAATCGGAAGTCCAATTAAAGAATTGCTAAACGATTAATCTAACTTAACAATTTTATGAGGAGAACGTTGGATGACGTTCTCTTTTTCTAACTTAGTTAGAACTCGAGATAATGTCTCGCGTTTTAAATGAAGAATATCCGCTAATTCGGTAACGGTTCTATATTCAATTTCACCTTTGTTTTCATGCAAATAAAATTTGAATCGTTCTTCAGCAGATGAAAACGAAAGCATTTTAATAGTGGAATTAAGTTTCTTACCAAAGTTAGATTGAATGTTTAAATACATAAGTAAAAATTCTTTATTACTTTGTAATATATGCTCTAAATTTTCTTTTTTGATCAAAACAATGGTGGAGTCTTTTAAAGAAACAACATCTCCTTTATATGTTGGATTATCAGAAAAAATGAGGTTATTACCGAACATTTCATTTTTATTTAAGACATTGAAAACGACTTCAGTTCCTGAATAGTTCATAGAACTAATTTTAATCTGCCCAGAAACAACGATTACAACGTGGGTGCATAATTGTCCTTCCCTAAATAAAAACTCGCCTTTAATAAGCGTTTTTACTTCGAGAAACTTGCGTTCTTCTTTAGTTAAAGTCGATAAAATGTTGTTTTCCATATAAATGCGTGATTCAAATCACATATTTAGTATGCAATATAAAATATTATATTTCCACAAGAAAAGAGGATAGGCTTATGAAAAAAGTAGTTCTATTAAGTTTAATACCGTTGGTATTATGTGGATGTTCGAGAAAAAATAAATATAAAGATCTCCGCTTTGTTGTTCCAACAGGTGCTCCTGCAATTGCTATGGCAGCTTTTGCCGATTTAAATGGTTTTGAAACTGTTACAGATCCATCGACAATTGTTCCAATGATGGCTTCTGAACAAGTGGATGTTGCCGTTTTACCAACTAATGTTGGTGTTACAGCGATTAACGCCAAAAAAGTTCCATATAAGATGCTTTGCACAATTACATTTGGTAATTTATACATTGCATCAACAGGAAAAGATGAAGATGGTGAAATGGGTGCGGATGACTATATCGTCTCCTTCCAACAAGGTGCTGTTCCAGACAAAATCTTCCATTATGTCTACGGAACCGAATTAGATAGTGCTTTACACTATGTAAGTGGAGCAGCTGATGCTGCAAAATGTCTTAAGACTGGCAAAAACTTAGCTGATGAGTCAAAAGATGTTGATTATGTATTCTTGGCTGAACCTGCATTGACTAAAGTTTTAGAGACAACTCCAAATGCAAGTGTTTATGCTAACTTACAAGACCTTTATAAGACAAAAAGCGAAGGCTTAATGCTTACACAGGCATCTGTTTTTGTTCGTAGCGCACTTGAAGAAAATGTTGTTAAGAAAGCTATTTATAAGACAATTGAAGACTCAATTAATCAAATGATTAAAAAGTCTGAAAATATTACAACTTACATGAATAAAGTTGATGAACCTGCAACTATTTTTGGTGTAGAACCTGAGTATGCAGTGAAAACAATGGACGCCGGAAATAAGATGGGTCTTGGTTGCAAATTAGCATCTGAAATTAAAGACGATATCAATAAATTCCTTACAATCTTTAATGTAAATCCAATCACTGATGAAAATATTGCGTAATAAATATTTTATGTTTTTTCTCGGATTCCTATTTTTAATAGGAGTTTGGTTTTTGGTGTCCGCAATTATCGACTTAAATAATATGATTTTTCCTTCACCATACAACACCTTTAAACTCATGTTCGAGTTATTAGGTAAGAAATCAACGTATAGATATTTAGGATTCTCAATACTTCGTTTAATTATTGGTTTCTCAATCTCTTTTGCATTAGCATTCCTTTTAGGAATAATCGTCAATAACAGTGATGTTTTATACAATTTCTTCACCCCAATAATTACTTTTTTAAAGGCTGCTCCGACCGCAACATTCGTATTCTTGTTTATTGTCTTGTTTGGAGGTAGAAATGCTCCAGCTTTTGTTGTAGTGGTGATGTGTTTCCCAATCCTTTATGAATCAGTAGTCTCTGCTTTAAGATCAACAAGTCAATCGATGATAGATGCAGCTCAAATTGATGGTGCAGGTAAGTTTAAAA
>JAEEGH010009401.1_pt1 | contig 22812 bp, 13 predicted proteins | sample 9134181 | NCBI WGS metagenome assembly JAEEGH01 (sample SAMN16246544, study PRJNA631951) | gut metagenome | biome: gut microbiome; feature: rumen; material: DP-attached | host: Bos | place: Iran: Karaj | collected 2018-10
CGCGGCATCGCGCAGCTGCTCCTCCTGATTGCTCACCAGCACCAGGCCATAGCCCCTCGCCGCCAGCTGCCTGGCATACTCCAGCCCGATTCCCGAACTGCCTCCCGTTATCAATGCATAACCCATCATTACAAAAATAACGAATAATTCCTATCTTTGTCCCCCAGAGAAACGATAATACAACTGAATTATGAGAAAAGCACTTTCAATCATTCTGGCCATCACGGTGGCGGTCTCCTGCAGTTTTACCATCAAGAGTAAGATCGTCCGCGGCAACGGTGTCGAGGCGACGCGTACCTACGACCTGCCCGCATTCAGCGAAATATTCGTGGCGGGTTCGATGGATGTCTTCTACACCCAGGGTCCGCAGAGCATCGTGCTCACCGCAGATGAGAACCTGTTGGACTACTACACCGTAGAATTTGAGGACAACGTCCTGAAAATCAGCACTAAATCCGGTTACAGCGTCTCCAGCAAGGCGAAGACTTTCGTAACCGTCAGTTCGGAAGACCTGAACAAGGTCAAGCTGGCGGGTTCGGGAGAGTGCGACATCGTCGGCACCCTGAACACCACCGGGGACTTCTCCTTCTCGATTGCCGGCAGCGGCGACCTGGATGCGGACGCCATCGTCTGCAAGGCGTTCTCTGCAAAAATCAACGGTAGCGGAGACATCGAGGTGGATGCCCTGACCGCCGAATCCGCCAACCTCCTGATCAACGGCAGCGGTGACATAAAGATCAAATGCAAGGATGCCGGCGACATTACCGCCAAGATCAACGGCAGCGGCGACATCGCCCTTTCCGGCAAGGCCCGCAGCCTGACTCAAAAGGTGAACGGTGCCGGCGACATCTCCACCAAGGGCCTGCAGCTCATCCCTTAATTATAGGCGTGGACGGACACTGCCGGAAGGAGATTGACTCCCCACCAACACATCTGCAGGCAGAGGAATCCCACCAGAAGCAGGATACATGCGGCACTCCGGCGACGGGGTGCCGCTTTCCGCAGATGCAGGTAAACCAGATAACAGCCCCAGGTGATGAACGCCCAGGTTTCCTTTGGATCCCAGCTCCAGAATGAGCCCCAGGCCTGTTTGGCCCAGATGGCTCCTATCAGCATGCCGATGGTGAGGAAGGCCGATCCGGCATACACCAGCCAGTCCGTGACGGGCATCAGTTTTTCTTCCCAGACCCTTTTGACGAGCATGCAGACACCGAGCACAGTAGCTATTGCCAGCAGCGAATACGCAATCATGTATGCTATCACGTGAGGAGCGAACCACGGGCTCTGCAGGGCGGGATTCGGATTATTTATGAACGATCCCGGCTTGCGCAGGGTGAGGCACATGAAAACGAATCCCAGCAGGATTACTCCGGATGCAATCCTGAGCCACTGCTTCTTCCCAGACGGCCTGGGCGCGATGAACATCAGGCCTACGGCCCCGGCCATCATCATGCAGATGCCGGCCAGTACCCAGTCCCTCCAGGGGTCCAGAACAAGTTCGGTTGCAAAACCGTCCAGGCGCACGGTGCGAGTGAGGAAGTGCTCCAGCACCAGGGCGACGACGGTCAGCGCCAGGCCGAGATGATTCAGCGCCAGCACTGCTATACGAAGTACTTTGGGTACGTTTTTTGACACGGCTGCAAGATACGATTATTTTTTTAAATTTGTGTTTGTAAAGATAATGGATATGAAAAAGCTTGTTTCCCTTCTGCTCCTGTTCCTGGCGCTGCCGCTGTGCATGACGGCCCAGTCCAAGAGCGAAACCAAGCAGTATGGCAAACTGGCGGGCAATCCCACCATGAAGGCCGTCGAGAAGTTCCTCAAAAAATATCCGTCCTCGGTCTACGCACCTAAGGTGCTGGGCATCAAGGACTCCCTCATCCGCATCGACAACACCAGCCTCATCTCCCGCGAGCAGGCCCTGGACCTTGCAGGGGAGTGCCTGGACGCCATCGGCTGGAAGAAAGACGGCAGGGAACACATCCTCGCCCTCGACAAAGACTTCACCCTCCGCATCCTCTCCCCGGAAGGGAAGGAGGAGGCCACGCGCATCATCCCCGTGTATTCCATGGAGGATGCCGCCGCACCGGCCTCTCTGACCATCCCTATGGAGATAATCTCCCCGCTGGGAGGCCGCTACTATCTGCATCTGGCCTACCTGAACGGGGCTTCAGAATACGTGGAGATGCTATATCTGCCGGAGGAGGACATACTCAACCAGGCTATCTTCTACGGCAATCCGCTCAAACTGGCTGCGGGGGAGGCCTACAAGATCGAAGGACAGAGTCCGGAGAGCATCGAGGGGCTGAATCCTACCGCCGAGGTGCTCTGGCTTCTCGCCCGATTCAAGGAGAATCCGGGCCTCGTGCCCATCTCCAAGGCTGACCTGCTCACCGATAACGCCATTAAATGGTGGCTGGAGCGGAATCCCAAGGCGGAGACCTCCGCCACGCGCCTGGCTTTCGGTCTGCTGGACCCTGAATCCTCCATAGTAGCGGCTTACAAGAAGGCCCGCAAGGAGAAGGGAAAGAACTATAACGTGGCCCTTTTCGACCTTCGCGGCTACACCATTATCTGCGCCGGCTCAAGGACGACGGGGGAGTATTCCCTCGTTTGGTGCGAGCCCGTGTGTAAGAACCGCAACAGGGACAAGTTCCTGAATACCATATATTTCGAGAAGGATGGCAATGTGCTGGACCTCTTCTATTATAAAGGAAAAAGCACTTTTAAAGTAAGAATATCCATGGCCTCACAGGCTGTGCGCCGATAGACATCAATGAATATGCGTAGAATCGTTTCAATCGTTTTGGCGGTGGGAGCAATGGCTTTCGCCGCTTGCGGGCCCAAAAAGGCATCCGAGCCTTCGGCTCAGGATTTCGCACCTTATATCAAGGCATTCACCGGCGGCATCGTTTTCGAAGATGCCACCATTCGCATCGAGCTCGCGGAAGACGCTACCGAACAGCCCACTGACGGCCTCTTCAGCTTCAAGCCCTCCATCAAGGGCAGCGTGAAGTGGAACGGGCCCCAGTCGGTGGCGTTCGTGCCGGAAGATGGCGCCCTCAAGGTAGGGCAGACCTACAAGGCCTCCTTCGCCCTCGGAAAGCTGATTCCGGGAGCGCCGGAAGAGTTCCCCTTCGGCATTACCGTAAAGGGCAACCTGGTCTCCGTGCAGGAAACCGAGGCCGAGCCGGACAACGGCAAGGCTTTCCGCGTAGTGCAGGCATCCGTGAAAGACAATTGCGTGGAGTTGAAGATGAGCGAAGCCCCGGCCAATGCAACCGTGAAGGGCCTCGTGGAGCTCACCGGCGTGAGACGCAGCTACGTTCAGGTGCAGGACCAGGTCATCAAGGTGCATTTCGAAGGCCGCAAGGGCGACATGACCCTCACTCTCGACAAAGGTTTGAAAGGTGTCGGCGGCGCGGCCCTGGAGAAAGATTTCACCCGCGTGTTCCCTGAAACCGACGAGGCGCCCTCAGTGCGCATCCCCTTCAAGGGCAGCATCCTTCCGGACAAGCAGAGCCTGCTGCTGCCATTCAGCGCGGTGAACCTTTCCGCGGTTGAGGTGCGCGTAGTGAAGATCTACGAGAAGAACATCCTGATGTACCTGCAGGACAACTCCCTGGGCGGAGACAGCGAACTGCGCCGCAGCGGACGCCTGATATACAAGGGCGACATCGCCCTGGACGCCACCAAGGACCTGCATCAGTGGAACGACCACTGCATAGACCTCTCCGGCCTCTTCAGGCAGGAGCCCGGCGCCATCTACCGCATACGCCTGAGTTTCCGGCAGGACCAGAGCCTCTACGGCGGCAAAGAGCCCGTGCAGACCGTCAGCAAGCCTGTAGGCAAGCCTTCCAAGGAGGATGAGGCCGTATGGGACAGGCCCGATCCCTACTACTGGGACAACTATTACGATTGGGACGAATACAAGTGGAACGAGTCCAACGACCCTACCAAGCCCTCATACTACATGGATTCCGGCCGTTTCCCCGCGGTGCAGCTGCTCGCCAGTGACCTCGGTCTGATGGCGGATTATGCCGGAGGCAGCCGGATCTGGATCGCCGTGACCGACCTGATCACCGCCAAGCCCGTATCCGGAGCCAAGCTCGAGGTGTTCGATTTCCAGCTCCAGAGCATAGCCCGCGGCAGGACCGACGGCAACGGCCTCGCGACCCTTACCCTGGACGTTGACCGTAAACCTTTCGCCGTGGTGGCCAAGGCCGGAGGCAGCACGTCCTACCTCAAGGTGACGAGCGGATACAACGAACGCTCCACCAGCCGCTTCGATGTGGGCGGAGAGATGCTCCAGCAGGGCATCAAGGCTTTCATCTACGGTGAACGCGGAGTATGGCGTCCGGGAGACACCCTCCATGTGACCGCCCTGGTGGCGGACCGCGGCAAGACCCTCCCTGAAGGACATCCGGCCACGCTGGAAGTCTACACCCCCGAGGGCCAGTTCTACAGCAAGCTCACCCGCAAGGGTACGGACGGATTCTACGGTTTCGACATCCCCACGAAGGCGGATGATCCTACGGGATACTGGAACGCCTACCTGAAAGTGGGCGGCAGCAGTTTCCACAAAGTGCTGCATGTAGAGACGGTCAAGCCCAACAGACTGAAGATCAATACTTTCTATCCTGCGGTGATGGAGGCCGGCAAGGCCGTGAACCTCCAGGCCAGCGCCGCGTGGCTTTCCGGCGGAGTGGCCGGCAACATGCCCGTGAGGGCCCAGGTCACGCTCCGCAAGGCGGGCGGATCTCCCTTCAAGGGTTTCGAGAAATACTCCTTCTACGCCCCCTCCAGCAACTACGACAACAACGAACTGGAACTGTTCAAGTCCCGCCTCGATGCATCCGGCAATCTTAACGCCAAGGTCACTCTTCCCGCCGCACAGAATGCTCCCGGCATGCTGCAGGCCTTTGTGGTCACGACCGTCCAGGAACCCGGCGGCGACGAGAGCTTCACCACCGAGACCATCCCTTATTCCCCCTTCAGCGCCTATGTGGGCGTGCGTGTGCCGGAAGGCGAGTTCCTCGAGACCGACAAGACCCACACCTTCAGCATCGCGGTGGTGGATCCTTCCGGCCGCCGTCTTGGCAGCCGCAAGGTGGAATATTCCGTCTACAGGACCGGCTGGAACTGGTGGTGGGACAACGCCGGCGGCAGCCTCGATGCCTATGTGCATGGTTCCTCCGTGCAGAAAGTGCAGAGCGGAACCATGGTTGCCGGCACGCAGGACGCTACCTTCACGTTCCGGGTGGATTACCCCGCATGGGGCAATTACCTGGTGCTGGCCCGCGACGTTGCATCCGGCCACGTGAGCGGCGCACGCTTCACAGTGGACTGGCCCGAATACCGCGGCCGTGCCGACCGCAGGGATCCGGAATCCATCACCATGCTCACCTTCTCTACCAGCAAACCTTCGTACAAGGTGGGCGAGAAGGCCACCGTCTACATCCCTGCCGCCGCGGGCGGACAGGCTCTCGTAACCCTGGAGAACGCCGGGGGAGTGATCAGCCGCGAGTGGGTGCAGACATCCTCGAAAGATACCCCCTGGAGCTTCACGGTGACCCCGGAGATGGCTCCGAACATCTACGCCGGCGTGACTCTCATCCAGCCCTATGGCTCGGTGGAGAACGACCTTCCCATCCGCCTCTACGGCGTGCAGCGCATCAAGGTGGAAAACTCCGGTTCGCATCTGGAGCCGGTGGTGACCATGCCGGACGTGATACATCCGGAGGAACCGTTTACGGTTAAGGTGAGCGAACGCAGCGGCAAGCCGATGACCTACACCCTGGCAATCGTGGACGAGGGCCTGCTGGATCTCACCGCGTTCAAGACACCCGATCCTTGGAGCAGGATGTACCGCAACGAGGCACTCACGGTGGCCACCTGGGATAACTACGACCAGGTGATCGGTGCGTTCGGCGGGAAACTTTCGCCCCTCGCCGCAATCGGCGGTGACGAGGACGCCGTGCGGAATGCCCGCAAGGACAACCGCTTCAACCCCGTGGTGCTGTTCCGCGGGCCCAAGACCGTTGCGAAGGGCACGGACGTGCTCAAGCTTCAGCTTCCCATGTACGTGGGCAGCGTACGCGTGATGGTGGTAGCCGGGCACGACGGTGCGTATGGCAATGCGGAGAAGACCGTTCCCGTGCGGAGTCCGTTGATGGTGGTCACCACCCTGCCGCGCGTGCTTGGCAGCGGTGAGCAGACCTCCGCGGCCGTGAACGTATTTGCCATGGAAAACGGCATCGGCGACGTCACCGTGTCCGTAAAGGTTGACGGCCCCGTTTCCGGTGGCGGAATCAAGTCGGTGAAGTTTACCGAAAAGGGCGACCGCCTGCTGCAGTTCCCTGTGACGGCAGGAGATGCCGAAGGCTTGGCTCACATCACGGTCAGCGCTTCTGCCGGCAATCACAAGGCTTCGGAAACCATAGCGCTCAATGTTCGGAATTCTAATCCCGTCATTACGACCGTAGAGCATTTCTCGCTGGAGAAAGGTGAGTCGCGTGAAGTGTCGGGAAGCACTGCTCAGCTTGCCGGATTCCCGGCCGTAGATGCTATGGGACTGTATGTGAGCATGAGAGATTATCCTTATAACTGCACCGAGCAATTGAGCTCCCGTGGTCTGACCATGCTGCATCTTCTCCCTCTTCTTCCCGAGACCGATGTTACAAAAGCTAAAGAATTGATACCCGGGATTATCGGCCAGATTTATGCCCGTCAGCAGGCGGACGGCGGTTTCGCCTACTGGACCGGCGGCACTTCTGGAACCTGGGTTTCTTCCATGGCCGGACAGTTCCTTGCCGAAGCTTCCAAGGCAGGATTCGAGGTGAACGCCGGTGTGCTGAAGAACTGGAAGAGCTATCAGCAGAAGATGAGTCAGGTCTTCCGTGTAGCCGGGAACAACTTCTTCTCCAATCTGGACGAAGCCTATAGGCTATATTCCCTGGCTGTCGCAGGAACTCCCAATCTTGCCGGCATGAACAGACTGAAAGAAGCGGGGAATATCGGCGATCAGGCCCGGTGGATGCTGTCTTCCGCCTATGCACTCAGTGGCAAGTCCGCTCTTGCTGCCGGTCTTCTGGACGGTGTGAGCAGTAAGTTCCCGGAATATGAACCATATAACATTACCTATGGCACCGCGTTGCGCGATCAGTTAATCGCCCTCGATGCCCTGGTGCTCAACGACCGCGTGGTCGATGCACTTGCCGTTGCGTCAGAGATTCCTCAGCGCGGCATGTCCACGCAGGAAAGCGCCTTTGCGGCGATCGCTTTCGATCATCTGAACAAGAAGGTGGGGAATGCCGCGATTCATGCAACCGTCGGTGGAAAGGATGTCACATCTGCCGCTTCGATGGTGTCGGTGCCGCTTTCCGGTAAGGCCACCGTGCAGAATCTTGGTGACGGGACGCTTTACGGAACGGTGCTCTCCGTTTCCCGCGAGGGTGCGAAGAAAGCCGTTTCCAATGGGCTTGGAATCGAGGTGCGCTACACCGGGGAGAACGGCTCGACCGTCAATCCGGCCACACTGGCGCAGGGAACCCGCTTTACGGCGACCATAAAGGTTACGGGAAATGCGGTCCGTGCACACGAGAACCTGGCGTTGAACTTCGGCATCCCGTCCGGATGGGAGATAGTGAACGACCGTCTGCAAGGCGGCAAGCTCGCCGAGGACGGCTACGACTATAAAGACATCCGCGACGACCGGGTGAACTGGTTTTTCGCCCTGCCTGCAGGACGCTCCAAGACCTTCTCGGTGCAGCTCCGTGCCGCATATGAAGGCTCTTACGTGCTCCCGGCAGTTGTCTGCGAAGCCATGTACGACCCGACCGTGAACGCGTCTACCGCCTCCGGCAAAGCCGTGGTTACCCGGTAAATGTCATTCAGGGCAAAGCGAAAAAATCTGATCCTGGCAACAGTAGCGATACTGCTGCTGGGATATCTTTTTTGTCTGCCCCGCAACCTATTCAAGAACGTCAGCTATTCCACCGTGGTGGAAAGTGCCGACGGTGAACTTCTGGGGGCCCGCATCGCGGCCGACGGGCAGTGGCGTTTTCCGCCCTGCGACACCGTGCCGTCCCGTTTTGCCACCTCCCTTATCCAGTTCGAAGACAGGCACTTCCGTTATCATCCGGGCGTGAATCCCTTTTCGCTGGTGCGTGCCTTGCGGGACAACATACGCAGCGGGCACGTGGTCAGCGGCGGCAGCACCATCACCATGCAGGTCATCCGCCTTTCCCGCCAGAGGGATCGCACCGTCTGGCAGAAGATGATAGAGTCGGTGCTGGCGACAAGGCTTGAACTCCGCTATTCCAAACGCAAGATATTGGCCCTCTATGCCTCCCACGCCCCTTTCGGGGGTAATGTGGTGGGGCTGGAGGCCGCATCGTGGCGCTACTTCGGACGGCCTGCATCCGAACTATCCTGGGGGGAATCCGCCACGCTCGCCGTGCTGCCGAACTCTCCTTCCACCCTCCATCTGAGCCGCGGGCGGGAAGAATTGCTCCGGAAGCGTAACCGCCTGCTGAAGAGGCTGTTGGACCATAAGGACATACCCCTTGAAACTTATACTGCCGCTATCGAGGAGCCCCTTCCGGAGGCGCCGCTGCCACTGCCTTCACTGGCGTCGCATTATGTGGAAAGATGCCCGAAGGGAGTACGTACGCGGACCGGCCTGTCCCTGCCTCTGCAGAGGGCGGTGGAAGCGGCCGTTGACCGCCGTTCGGACGAACTGGCGCAGGAGGGGATTGCGGACATGGCGGCGGTGGTCATCGACAATGCCAGCGGGGCGGTAGTGGCCTATGTCGGGAACTCATCTCCCGAAAGGGAAAGACCCGGAAAACTGGTGGATATCGCCTCCTCGCCGCGTTCTACGGGCAGTATCCTGAAACCTTTCCTCTATGAGGCGGCCCTGGAGGAGGGGACCATCCTCCCACGGACGTTGCTGCCGGACATCCCCGTGAACCTGAGCGGATTCGCGCCGCAGAATTTCGACCGGCAGTTCTACGGAGCCGTTCCGGCGGATGAGGCCCTGGCCCGCTCGCTGAACGTACCCTCGGTGTTCCTGCTGCAGCAGTACGGCGTGCCCAAGTTCCATTCGGTGCTGCGGCAGGCAGGGCTTTCCACAATCACGGAAGTACCTGAGCATTACGGGCTTTCGCTGATACTGGGCGGCGCGGAGGCACGCCTCGACGAGATAACCTCAGCGTATTCCGCATTCGTGCGGGGCTCGGCGCCCTTTACGGACCCGGTCGCTCGCTGGTATACGTTTGAAGCTTTGAAAGAGGTGAACCGCCCTGACCAGCTGGACTGGAGGCTGATACGCTCCGTGCGCAAGGCCGCATGGAAGACCGGGACCAGCTATGGTTTCCGCGATGCCTGGGCTGTGGGGATGACTCCCGCCTATACTATAGGAGTCTGGGCCGGAAACGCTCAGGGACAGGGTGTTCCGGGGCTTGTCGGTGCCCGCACCGCCGGCCCCGTGATGTTCGACATTTTGAACCTTCTTCCGGCATCGGATGAATGGTTCCCGGAACCCGGGTCCCTCGCGTCAGGCACTTCCGGGAATGATGGCTGTTACGCCGATGTCTGTACCGCATCAGGCCATCTGGCAGGCCCGGAATGCCCCTCGGAATCGATGCTGATTCCCGCGGCCGGGCTGGACGGCGAACCCTGCCATTATCACAACAGCGGCGAGTTCGTGCTGCCGCCCGCGATGGAGTGGTACTACCGGCCGAATCATCCTGAGTATTCGGGCGCAAAAAAGGCTACGGGGGAGTCTGCAGTGCAGTTCATCTATCCCCAGAACGGGGCTGTGCTGTCGCTGCCGCGCCAGCTTTCCGGCAAAGTGGAAGGGGTGGTTTTCCGGGCAGCACATCATAAAACAGATGCCACGCTCTGGTGGCATCTGGACAATACTTATGTCGGGGAAACGTCTTTCCGTCACGAGATGCTCCTCGCTCCCGATCCGGGCTTGCATACGCTTACCGTTGTAGACCAGGACGGCAGCACGGCGGTGGTCCGATTCACAGTGGAATAATCTTACTTCGTGCCGAAAATACGGTCTCCGGCGTCTCCAAGGCCCGGAACGATGTACGCGTTTTCGTTCAGGTGGTCATCCACCGCGGCAACGTAAATATCTACGTCGGGATGCGTTTCCTGCACCTTCTTGATGCCCTCGGGGACTGCCACGAGACACATCAGGCGGATGTTGTGGCATCCGCGCTTCTTGATCATGGTGATTGCGTCGGATGCGCTGCCGCCGGTGGCAAGCATGGGATCGGTGACTATGACTAGGCGGTCGTCGATATCTTCCGGAAGCTTGCAGTAGTATTCGACGGGCTCGTGGGTCTCTTCGTTGCGATAGAGACCGATGTGGCCGACCTTGGCCACGGGCACGAGAGTCTGCAGGCCCTCGACCATTCCCAGACCTGCGCGGAGAATGGGAACGATGGCCATCTTTCGGCCTGCGATTTCCTTGGCCGTCATCTTGCAGATGGGGGTTTCGATGTCCACGTCTTCCAGCGGGAGGTCGCGGGTGACCTCATAGCCCATCAGGAGGGCGATTTCTTTGAGAAGTTCACGGAAATCCTTGGATCCGGTTTCCTTTTTACGCATGATTGTCAGCTTGTGCTGAATCATGGGATGATCGATAACATGCAGTTGGCTCATAGTGTTTTAGAATGATTATGCGAAGATACAAAATAATCCGTCGAATAGCAAACAACTATCGTAGATAGCACTTTTTGGGACAAAAAAGGTAATATTCTTGGAATATTACGCTATATTTGCAAACTGCAATGAAAGCGCGCAATCTCATAATGGCTGTTTTATTCGCCCTTTCAGGCGTCTGTATGGCACATGCCCAGACCCCGGTTACGCGCGAATTCCCCGTCTGCTTCAGGTGGGACAATCCCCATTATGACCGCACTTATCTCGACAATGCCTCCATCGAGGAGGAGATTTTCCACTTCATAGATTCGATTGGCACTGCGAATATCGAGCAGATCGTAGTCGAAGCTTTTGCGTCCCCGGAAGGAAGCCTTTATCGCAACAAGGAACTGTGCAAGCTCCGTTCCGCGGAAATCAAGTGGCTGATACTCAAGAACTATCCCGAGACTCTCGGCAAGTTCAAGCTCCGCCCCGCGGGCGAGTCGTGGACCATGCTCCGCAGCAGGGTGGCCGCAGACAAAAAGCTTACCGATGCTTCCCGAGAGAAGATCCTCCGCATCCTGGACGATACTTCTCTTTCGCTGGACTCCCGCAAATGGCGTCTTTCCAAGGGCCTCGGCACGGATCCCCAGGTCGGCGACCTGTGGCAGTATCTGCTCCGCGCCCACTATCGTTATCTGCGCTGCGGCGTCGTGGTGATCGTTTCGTCGCTCACGGCCGACACCGCTGCTGTCGTTCCGGGCGAAGCTAAGGAACCTGCCGACACTGTTGCTGTCATTCCGGGCGAAGTGAAGGAACCTGCTGACACTGTTGCCGTCGTTCCGGGCGAAACAAAGGAACCCGCCGATACCGTGGCTTCGGCCGTGGCGGCTAAGCCATTGGTCGACAGCACATTAAGCCAAACCCTCCCGCCAGATTCAAAGGGGGAGGAAAGTGGTCAAGTGTCTGATAGTCTGTCAGTTACCCGCCACGATCGCGTACCCCTTCTGGCCGTGAGCACCAACCTGCTTTATGACGCGACATATTTCCCGCACTACGGCTTCACATCGATACCGTCGGTTAGCGTGGAATACTACCCGTACAATGGCCGTACAACCTTCGGCGCGGATGTCGAATGGCCCATGTGGCAGCACTGGGATACACACAAGTTCATGCAAATTAACAATATCACCCTTTGGGTGAAGCGTTATTTTAAGCAAAATGTGCATCTATATAAAGGACCCTATCTTCTGGGAAGCCTGAATGCGGTGCGGTATGGCATAGGGTTCGACGACAAAGGATGGATAGGAGAAGGCCTCGGGGGCTCGGTTGGAATAGGTTATAAGAAGTATTTCGGCAGCAGCCGATTCTTCTTCGACACCGGACTGGCACTGGGAGTGTTGTGGTCGAGGTACGATCCATACATCTGGGGCAACGAGGCCACTGGCTGGTACTACTACGACTACCTCGGCAAGCCGGAAGACTTCAAGGAGCGTAGCAAGCGCCTGCTCTGGTTCGGACCTACAAGACTGTATTTTTCAATTGGTTACGACCTTTTGATGAGAAAGAAGAGATGAAATTGAGAAACTGCATAACGACTATCGTTGCACTGCTCGTCCTGAGCGGATGCACGATCGAACCCATGCTGCACCTGCGCAAGGTAGCGGCTACCAAGGTCGTCATGCAGACCACCATAACCACCGACATCCTCTGGCAGGTGAACTGGCAGGCCCAGTGGGATTATACATGGAATACAACCACTTACGGCCCTCTCGGCTATACCGAGCCCAAGGGCGTGAGAATGCACATATACACATTGGACGATGCCGGCGAGCCCAAATCGCACAACGTTTATAATTTCAACGGACTCGAGGGGCAGGCGGATGTTTTCGTGGGCATCCACGACCTGCTCTTCCATAACAACGATTCCGAGGTGCTTCTCTTCCGCTCGGAAGATGACCTGGCCGATGTACACGCCTACACCCGTGTCATATCTTCCGGCCTGAAGGCATCCCTGCCAGTGCAGACAGCCGCCCAGAAAGCCGCTGCCACCAAGGCGGATCCGGAAGAGATCAACGAGAACGTAACCCTGATGCCGGACGAGCTGTTCAGGCTTTTCGACCCCGCCCATCACATCACCGACAATCTCGAAGATTATGACTTTGAAGACGGAAAGTACATCCTGCGCATAAAGGGTAATCTTCAGCCGGCGACTTTCATCTACCTGTTCCAGGTGAAACTGCTGAACAATCTTGAACGCGTTGCCGGCAGCAACGGAGCGGCCCTGACGGGTGTGGCGGACGACGTGAACCTGTGCACCGGTGAGACCTCGACAACCGCCGTGAGCGTGCCGATGGACGTGTACATGAATGCGGTGGCCGATCCCGATCTGCTCGGAGCCAGATGTCTCACCTTCGGCATCCCCGGCTGCAACCCCTACGACGCCTCGAGCGTTGCGGCCGCCCCTTCGGGCAGGCACTGGTTCGTGCTGAACGTGGCCTTCAAGACAGGCAAATACAAGAATATACGAATAGACGTAACCGACCAGATCCGCGCCCTACCCACGGGCGGCGTAATCCCGCTGGAGATAGACGTGGCCGACTTCCCGCCCGAAGATACCGACCCGCCTATAGATGAAGGCGGGGGAGGCTTCAAACCACTCATCGGAGGGTGGAGTGAAGAAACGGGAACGACAACCATAATTAGCTAATTATTAACTATTTATATTTTTATTAACTCATTAAACCAAATGTTTATGAAACGTTACATTTTCCTCGTAGTAGCAGTCGCTCTCGCGGCCGTGTCTTGCAGCAAGACCTACGACACCAACAAGAATGCAGGTGAAGGCATGTCTATCTCCTTCCGTTCTTGGACAAACAATCTCACAAAGGCCCCCCGCACCGTGGGTTCTAGTGCCTTCACGAGCGGAGACAAGTTCTATGTTTACGCCTACACTTCCGGTTTCCAGACCCCGTTCGACGGCACCGAAGTTAGTTTCGACGGCAACGATTGGACCTACAGCCCCCTCCGCTTCTGGGACAGGACCAACGACTACTACACCTTCTATGGTCTTTCCTTTGATGCGGGCGCCAGCCCCGCTGATTCGATCGCTACTCACACCGTGAGCAGTGGAACCTTCACATCCAATACCCTTACTTGGGCTGGAAATAACAACGACATTCTTGTCGCCGACTCAGTAAAGGTTACGAAAGCCCACTACGGAGAGCAGGTCGCGCTCAATTTCCGCCACATCAGCGCCCTGTTTGACCTCAAGGTCCGCAAGGGGGCAGGAATCGGCAACGACGGTGTTGTGAAGGTTACAGCAGTCTCGCTTGAGAACATCAAGAATTCAGGCGTTTTTTCCGTTACCGATTATACTGCCGATACTGATACAGCTATTGTCACATGGAGCAATCTGACCACCGGTGCATATACTGGCGCTAATGGTGTGAAGAATATTGTTGGTACAGATATTCTCGCCACTACTGATACAGTCTCCACCGTTGGCGACCAGTATCTCATCAATAATCTTGTGGTTATCCCTCAGACATTCGCTGCCGACGCACAGAGGCTCAAGATTACCTATACCATTACTACCGGAACAGGTACTACAGAACAGGTCAACGCTTTCGCTGACAAGACTTACGATCTGATTCTGTTCGACAAGACCGACTATCCTACCGATGACGATACCAGCACCGCAGGAAATCAGTATAACGACGGAACCAATGTCACCGGATGGGCTGCAGGCGTTCACTACACCTACATCATCACCATCGATGCTGAGGCTATCAGCTTTACCGCAACAATGCAGCCTTGGGCTACCGACAACGGTTACTACTACATCCTCAACTAATCATTTGTGCTTAACCGCGTAACGTTCATATTAGCAGCCGTCTGCATGCTCGCCCTGTCAACCCTGGCAGGGTGCGTGAAGACTTACGATCCGGCACCGAGGCAGGGAGAAATCCGCTTCGGAGCCGGATCGCTGCTGCTGAACGACGACGCGCCGTCTACGAAGGCTACTCTCACGGATGCTTTCGCGGACGGAAACACCTTCGCCGTTTTCGGCGAATCCGTGATATCCGGAGATAAGACCACGGTGTTCGGCGGCATCAACGGCGTTACCGTTACGGCGGATGACGACGATGACAATCCTGCCACTCCGCTTGTCTGGAGCTACAGTCCCACCCGTTTCTGGTATTGGGAAAGCACCGGCGACTGGTACGACTTCGTTGCGGTATCTCCCGCAGGGAAGGGCAGCACCAAGATGGATATCTCCGGAAACCTGGCCGTATCCACACACTACAACCTTGCTTCCCACGACTACGACATTCTGGGAGCGTCCTACCGCAGGCGAGGCAGTGTCCTGGATCCCAACGGAACGGTTCCGCTTAACTTCTCCCATCTGGGAAGTGCGGTCTGCGTTAAGGTTATCAACAATTCCGGAACCACAAGCGTAACCCTGGATTCACTGAAGTTTAAGAACCTGGTGGTGGAAGGCGACGCGAAGATTACCCTGGACCAGTACGGCAATGCCGAGAAATCGTGGATAAACACCGAACGCAATACGGACTACGTGAGGAAGTTCAAGCCGTCCCCGGCCATCAACATAACTGCGGGCGGCAATTATGAATCTCCCTTCTGGGTGATGATTCCCGAAAGGCTCGACCAGGCCGCTGCTGCCGGAGGTCTCGTTGCGGATATGCCGACACTCTTCCTTTATTATACCCCGTCCGGTTCCGCCCAGAAGTATGAGAGCATCACGCTCAAAGACGTGTGTCCGCGCGATAGCGAAACCCCTATCGGCACCTGGGTCATGGGCACGAAGTACACCTACGAAATCTCCATGAGACTTGACGGAGGCGTACTCGTGAGCATCTCCACCACCGACTGGGGCGAGACCATTGAAGCTGAAACACCCGGATTACTGATTCAATGAAGCGATTAATTCTCATAGCATTGCTTGCCTTATCGGGCGCCGTTTCGTGCACACGCATGGAACCGGCCGTCAAGGCTGTGGGTTGCTGTGAGATGCAGCTCAACTTCAGGACCGGTGCCCTGCAAACCAAGGCAGCTTCCGGAGACGGCGACGTATCCGACGGAGGAGGAATCTACATCAGCGGCGGCGTGCCCGACCTGGTCATCCTTATAGTTAATTCGTCCAACAGCGTTGTCGGAGTCTATCCGGATCCGAATCCCGGCGTAGATGTCGACAGTTCCCTGGAAAGCGTTACTGACGAAACTTCCATGAGGGTGAAATTCACAGGCCTGGATGAAGGCGTTTACAGTGTCTATGCCTTTGCAAATACCGAGGGTTATTGGCCGATGTCTGGTCAGGGGGTATTGACGGCAAAGAACTATCTTGCCGGGCTTACTACAAAATCTGCTATCGAGTCACTGAAATTCGCGGATTTGTTCGGTTCGGTGCCGGCTAGTGTCTGCCCCAACGACGACGGCAATCTTCCCGAGAAGCTTCCTCTGTCTGCCAAAGGTACCGTCAACGTATCGTCACTTCATACCGGAGAAGTCACTCTCGCGATGAAGCGCTGTGTGGCAAAGGTCACCGCGGAGTTCATAAACAACACCGCGGACACGCTGAAGCTCTACGATTATACCAACACCATCGTAGGGATGTGTCCGAACAGTGGATATGTCATTGAAGGTACGCCCGATTATCCGGGGGGAACAATTGCCGGAAACATAATGGCGGCGAAAGATTCGCTCGTGATCCCGGCGAAAGATACTCTGGATGTGTCCAGCCCGTGCAGCGTGTCCATGTCGTGGTATGTGTTCCCGAGTTCGGGACCATACACCTGCGATATCGGTTTCACCTTGTTCAAGGGCGATCCGGCTGAGCATACTTACACATATTCCGACCTTCCGGTCCACGACGACCATGCCGTGAGCATCCCGTCACTGGCCAGGAACAGACATCTCCATATAGTCACCAAGATAAGTAAAGGCACCACCGTATCCTTCAACTTTGAGGTCGGCGGTTGGGGAGAGCCTGTCGTGGAGCAAGTTTTGTTTGATTGATTATGATTAAATTATTACGTACAGCCGCAATCATGCTGCTCGCAGTTTTAACCCTTGCGTGCAGCCGCATCATGGAGGAGGATCGTCTCCCTCGGAACTACTCCCTTCCTGACGGCGTTCCGGTTACGCTGAAGATCGATTTCGGCAGCTCCGAAATGATCAAGTTGGATGTCGGGACTAAAGCAGAAGCGCCCGAAGCCGACGAATCGCGTGTCCACGACCTGTACGTGATGATATTCGACAACACGACCCTGGTTGGCGGCTCGCCCAAAAAGATTTATGGGCGTTATTTCTCATACGAACATCTTGCTTCCGACCTCGCGAGTATGAACGCCAACCCCAACGAGGGCTGGTGGGTTGAGAACAAGACTCTGCCGGGAGTTTCTCCCGCTGTGTCCCAGACCGCAGGAGCGGTAAAAGTCTCTACCGTTACCTGCTCCAACGCATTTCTGGTAGTCCTTGCCAACGTTACAAATGCCGTGAGCAGTATGAGTGACGATCCGGACCTGGATGACATCGCTTATCTGAATGGCATAGCTTCCCTGCAGGAACTCCAGAAAACCAAAATCACCCTCGAACAGGATGTCGTCAACCGGAAGGACCTGTTCCTGATGATGGGCACACTCGGGAAAATGGGGCCCTCCGATGAGTCGGGCACTAAGCTTGATACCAGGGAAATGATCTGGGGTGAACTCCCCAAGGATTACGACACTGATTTCAAGGTCTCTCTCAAGCCGCTGGATGCCAAGGTCAAGTTCATGGTACGCACCAACAGGAATAACATCGATGCGGAAGAAGCGGTATACTGGACCGTATGCAGCACTCCGGACAAATGCTTCCTTTTCCCAGACGGGACAGTCCCCGGCGATGCGGTGTTCTTTGATTCGGAGACATCTTATTTTGAGGGGACCGTGCCCTCCGAGGATCCCGGCTACAGCGACTGGTATGTATTTACCTTCTACACCCTGGAGAATCAGCAGGTAAGGAAAAAGCACGCGACACAATACCACGACAGGGAAAAACAGATTAAAACCGACTCCGGAAACAGCGGTTATGAATGGTGGACAAGGGATGGCGGCGGAGACAAGGAGTACCATTCCGGCAATTATGTCAATAACGGCAAATGGGAATACGCCAACGACCTCGCTACTTATGTGAAATTCGATATGGTGTTGACTCTTAATTCCACCGGCATTTATCAGGCCACGGGAGAGACTGTCAACAATGCCCTCACCACCGATACCATTTTCTCCGTACACCTTGGAGATTTCGGGTCAAGCGGCAGCCTTGTAGAGAATGCATTCGACGACTACAGCGCTCTCAGAGGTTGTTATTACACCTACAAAATCACGATCGACAACTCCGGCAGTGTCTATGCCGAGGTCGAAAATGACAATGAACGCCAGCCCGGCCAGGAGGGCTACCTGCTGCTCACGAACGATGAAATCGTGAACGCAGATGCCCACTACGAGTATCACAGCGTCTCGTTCCAATACAGCGAAGACTGGGATCCGAGCGTATTCTCCTGGTACGTAAAGACGCCTTTCGGTCAGGGAGAACCCAGGAAAACCACCGAAATCGTTGGAGGCCGGACCTATCCCATTTACAATGCCGATGGCCTCGACTACAAATGGGTGATGTTTGGAGTGAATAAACCGGATTCTGTCGATCCGTCGAAGTATTCCGACAACAGGCTCAAATATCCCGGCATATCTGAATACAAGCCGGAATGGAAGCCTTCATCAGGAGATCCGGCTCCGAAACTGATGGATATCAACCAGCTCATCGAATACCTCTTTGACCAGAAAGTGCGCAAAGAGAACAGCGAGCCCAATGATTTTCTGTCCAATACCATCAAGGTAACCATCTTCATAGACGAATATTATTACGAGACCAACCCTCTTGATCCCAGTGCCGGGGCTGACCCGGATCTGTGGCGCCGGTTCGTCAATGCGGCGCCGCGCGAAATGCACATACTCTCCGATGCCCGCAAGAGCCGCGACAAGAAGAGCGACGTGATCATGAGCAGTCACTCGATTATCCAGCAGTCCATACAAACTATATACAACGTTTACGCTCCCGGACTCAGAAGCCTTTGGGGCACGGAGCACAAGGACGAGATAAAGGAAAAAGTGCCTTCGGGATGGCATTATTGGCCTGATGAATGTCCATTGGGAGCCTCAGCAAGAGCGGGAGAAGATTCCAACATAGGACGTGAGAATGGCAGACTGAACACTGCCTACATATGGGACGTTTACAGTAACAGATCAGACACCGGGACCGATCGTACCGATAGAGAATGGGCGACATACATGGATTTTGCCGTGGATAATGATACGCCGGAGCTCAAGAATGGATTTAAAGGTATGGCTTTCTCCTGCCTGACCCGCAACCGCGACAACAACGGCAATGGCACCATTGACCGCGACGAAGTCCGCTGGTATCTTGCCTCTACACGCCAGCTTATCGGAATGTGGGTCGGAAACGAATCATTGTCTCTCAGCGCCCGTCTTTACCAGCCGGCTGCAGGGCAATGGCGCGCGCATGTGGTCTCCAGCACTAACAAACTGGTCTGCTGGTCTGAAGAAGGAGCAGGTGCGACTCCGATTGAAAGGGACTGGAATGGCTCCTCATCCGTATATGCGACTTGGGATAGTGAAGATGAAGCTGCAGTTGGAGAAAGTGTCCGTTGCCTCAGGAACATAGGCACTTATGATGGTCCTTCCGGAGTTACGGACATCAGCTATGCTCCCTACAAGCAGGAGATTGATAAATATTTCACGATGGAGACCGAAGGCAGCGGGGTCGATGCCACAACCACTTTTTACTTCGATCGCCTGAATACCAAATCCATTCGCGAGTATTCCGAAGGAGAGCTTCCATTCCACCCTCAGACCTCTCTCAACAACAGGGTATACGTCAAGATGACTGCACAACCTCAATCCAGTCAGGTTGACGATTTCCCCGAGCTGTATTCCGCGGAAATTAATCCTATCATCACTTCCAGCGGCAGGAACCCTTATTGCCCGGAAGGCTGGCGTCTCCCTAACCAGACGGAATATGTGATCATGTCTTTGTATATGCCGCAGAGTTATTTTCTTCAGGATGCCTCCGGAACCAACTATAGTTCTGTGAAGGTTATGCCTAGCCGCACATACTATGACCGGGGATTATATGGAAGCCTGCGTCAGGAAAGTGGTCCTTGGAGCACTGAAAAGGACAAGGTGGGCTTTGCCTATAGCACGAGCAGCAAAAAGACCTTCTGTACAGGCGGTATCAATGGCGATAACAAGGTATCCAGGACACGCTGTGTGCGGGACGAAAAGATGACAGGCGTCATAAGTGGAGATTTGCTTGTTAACGAAAAGGTCCTGTACCCGGAAGACTGGACTCGCGTTATTTTCAACTTCAGTTCTGTAGCATCTGCATTTTCATACGCATCTTTGAAACTTTGCTATAATACCCATAACGGAAACTACCGCGAACTGGATCTCCCTATTGATAAAATGCCCACTGGCCTTCAATTCCGGGATACCCTCAAGACTATAATTCCTTCACTCTCTTCTCTCGGTCTTGACGCATCTGATTTCCCTATTCCAGTGACTCTACAAGCTCAGGTAAGGAATCTTGCCGGTCAGACCGAAACGAAGAGTGTAGAGCTTTCGTTGTCCCATCCCCTTTCCGGCGGCTTATCTGTTGATTTTCCGTCTGTCAGCAACGTAACAGACGGAATGCCGATACGGGTAAAAATGTCTATCGGCGGTCATTCCATCAAGTTTTCTTCCGCAACCCTCCAGTGGAAGGAAAGCGGTGGCGCCTGGCACGACTACGCTATTACTGGTCTGGACACGGATTTCCATCGCAGTTATTCGGAGGATATCTATATTGCAGACCTGTTTGACGCCATTTCAAGCAGTGATTTCACCACCGGTAATTTCATAGGAAAGCGCTACGACTACAGACTTGTAGTAGAGAGCACGGATGGCCACACGGAATATACTCCCGTGCGCTCTATGGAGGTAGTAAAATTCTACTATTCACCCAATGATGACGGTGCGGAGTATAATAGCGTTTATCATCCATGGACGGATTCCTGGTGGCAGAATTTTGATAATGCAAATGCATGGTATTCATCTTTGCCTTCAACAGGACCCTATAAGGATTTCAGGCAGAAGGGGGTGATTAACAATACCTGGCCGGCACAACAGATAACCGACCTTAATTTTGCTGATGGGGACTATATAGAAGTGGATATGGATGTGAGAAACTGTGTCTTTGTCCGCACTATTCATGGTAAGCTATCTGACACTGCTCCCAAAAACCAGACTGTTGGTATGGATAATATACTTGGTATAGGACCCACCGGAGCGGGATGGATAGCCGGTTCCCTTCAGCTTTATTACCCTGCCCATAATCCTGCCGCCGAAGACAGCTCGGATACTCCTACCGACAAACTTCAGTTTGATGCGGTGTATGCGACTAACAATTTCTCCAAGATTCAGGCGGGTGAACTGCCAGGTTATCTCAACGTCCTGCTCGACTCGGACGGCGTTACGTGGAATGGAACTCACCAGACCAATTGGGGCAATGCCAATCAGTCAACGGTTGTTCCAAATCTTGTAACCAGGAGCAGTTTGTATATTGGTGCAGAAGAAGGAAACCACTATTCCCGCGCCACCTATAATTATGTTCGGGTCATCCGTAACCGGGAAATGTAGGCCCTAGTCTTGCCACCTTTCCACCCATGACTCCTCAAGCGATATGCCGTAGCAACGGCGTATCCAGAGTTCGAGGTATTTGTCGTCGAGGAAGTAGGTGTCGGCATCGCGGGAGATGAGCTGCTTGGCGAGCAGCGAGCGGACCGCGGCCTGCACTGAGCTGGCGGCACCAAGGTAATGGCGGGAGATATAGCTCTGGGACAGAACGTTTTCGGCATGCCCATCTACAGCGATAGTGGAAAGCACTGTGCGTTGCCCTTTCGACAGCCCAGCAAGTATGTTCCTATAGGTGGTATCGGCGGTATCCAGCAGATATTCCATAGCCGCAAATACTTCTATCTGCCCGGCGTCTCCGCCCTTTTCGGTGGATGCGAACACTTCGTTGAGGGTCTTCTGCATGAAGAAGGTGTAGCCTTCCATAAGGTCGTACAGGCCTTCAACGGCATCTTTGGTGATGCTTTTGCCGGCGTTCCTGAACTGCCTCCGCGCGAATTCCACATATTTATCCCTGTCGATCGGCTTCAACTCCAGGGTGCCCGTGCTCATGTAAAATGGCCTTGCGGCCGATGAGAACATCTGCCCCAGCAGATGCCTTTCGCTTCCGGAATAGATGAATGTCACGTTTGCAAGCCTCTGGAAGCGGGTGCGCAGCAGGGCTTCCATGTTCTTTTCGTCGTATTTTCCTATCTGCTGGAATTCATCTATAGCCACCAGCCAGGGCTTGGAAGAAGATTCCATGAACTGGAGGATCTCTTCGAGCGTGCGGAGCGGCTGCTGGATTTGCCCCAGGGAGAGCGCGAACTTGGGCCCCAGGGTGGCAGGATCGTAGGAGAATTCTCCCCGGATGGATTTTAGCACCTCCAGGAATCGAGCACCTTTGCGGATGCCTCCGGCGGATTGCCTGCGGAAAACCTCCTGCCCAAGGCGGAAAGTGAATTCCTGAAGGCTGGACGTGTCGTAGATATCAATGAAACAGCAATTGTATTCCTTGCCGATGCGCTTGTCTGTGAAAACATGATTGATCAGCCCGGTCTTTCCCATGCGCCTGGGCGACATCAGCACCATGTTGTTGCCGTTGGTTACGGAACGCACGAGCGTTTCGGTTTCCTGTGCCCGGTCGCAGAAATAGCGGGAGGGGATATTGTTCGTAGTATAGAAAGGATTTACATGCTGCATGGCGGTTACAATTTGTTCTAAGCGCAAATTTATAGTTTTTTTTACATAACGCAAAATTAATATAAAATACTTGAAGAAAACTTTTAACTTTGCAAAAATACCCATCATGAAACCCATCCTATCCATTATGAGCATAGCACTTACTGCCGCATTGCTGGCTACCCTTGCCGGCTGCTGCAAGAAGACCGAAGGCAAGGCCGTTGTATATTTCACCAGGGAA
>JAEEGH010009407.1_pt1 | contig 22807 bp, 18 predicted proteins | sample 9134181 | NCBI WGS metagenome assembly JAEEGH01 (sample SAMN16246544, study PRJNA631951) | gut metagenome | biome: gut microbiome; feature: rumen; material: DP-attached | host: Bos | place: Iran: Karaj | collected 2018-10
CTTTGTTGAGAGCTGTAACCAAGTCCATGGCATTTTGGAAATGTACATTGTCATCGGCCGTGCCGTGAATGAGTAAATATTTGGTTTCCAAATCTTTGGCAAATGTAATGGGCGAGTTTTGGTCGTAGCCGTCCGGATTTTCCTGTGGGGTTTGGAGGAAGCGTTCGGTATAGATGTTGTCGTAATAGCGCCAGTTGGTGACGGGGGCGACGGAAATGGCCATTTTGAAGGTCTTGCCACTCTTGAAAGCGGACAAGGCGGAAAGATAGCCACCAAAACTCCAACCCCAGATGCCGATGCGGTTTTTGTCCACATAGTAGAGGGTTTTCAGGTAGTTGGCGGTGGAAATCTGGTCGATAGCCTCATAATGTCCCATGTTTTTATACACGCATTTGCGGAATTCGTCGCCACGAGCATTGGTGCCGCGACCATCCACACAAACCACGATATAGCCGTGCTGTGCCAACAACTGGTACCAAGCGAAATCCATGGCACGGGAATATGAGTTATCGACTTCCTGTGAGCAGGGACCGCCATATACGTACATCAGCACCGGGTATTTTTTTGTGGCGTCAAAATCCAAGGGTTTCAGCATCCAGCCATTCAGTTGAATGCCTTGGTCGCTGGTGAAACTGAACAGTTCCTTTTTGGAGAAACCATAATCTTCCATGCGTTTTTTCAGTGCCGCATTGTCTTCCAACACGCGCAATTGCTTGCCGTCGGCTTTGTGGATAGTATAGACGGGTGGGGTTTGAATGTCGGAATAAGTACAGCGGTAATATTTTGCGTTGGAGCTGAAGGAAACGTCGTTCCAACCTGTGCCAGAGGTGAGCAGTTTCTTCTTTTTGCCATCGAAATTGATAACGTAGAGGTCGCGGTTAAGTGTGTTGGACTCATTGGATAGGTAGTAAACCAATTTCGCTTTCTGGTCAACAGCGGCGATAGAGGCCACATCCCATTGGCCTTTGGTGAGTTGTGTCACGGGGCCGCCCAGCTCAACTTTATAAATATGGTTATAGCCGTCACGTTCTGAGGTGACCAGCATGGTCTTGTTGTCGTTCAGGAAATAATACTCGTCGCTGATTTCCAGCCAGCATTTGTTATCATCGGTAAAAACTACATCATATTGCTGAGTCAGTGTGTTGTAACGGATAAAATCAAGATGGTTCTGGTGGCGGTTCAGCTTCAGCGTGATCAGGTCAGTGGAGTTGGGCAGCCAATAGATGCGGGGATAATAACCATCAAAGTCCTTACCAAAATCCAGTTTGGTGGTTTTTCCAGAGTTGAGGTCATAAATCATGACGTCAACCACCGAATTGTCTTCCCCTGCTTTTGGATATTTGTAGCGATATTCCTCGGGATAAAGTTCACCCCACATTGTCATGGAAAATTCTTTGACCTGGCTTTCATCGAAGCGCAGGAAAGCGATTTTGCTGCCATCGGGTGACCAGCTAAAATATTGTGCTTGACTGAGTTCTTCTTCATATACCCAATCGGCCATGCCGTTCAGCACTTTATTGCGCTCGCCGTCGAAGGTTATTTGTGTTTCTTTCTTGCTGGCCAAATCAACCATAAACAAATTGTTGTCGCGCACAAAAGCCACTTTGCTGCCATCGTTCGAGAAGGTGGCGAAACTTTGTTTGCCTTTACTTTTATCACTGATAGAAACTATTTTTTCTTTCTGTTTATCATAAACATAGTAAAACGCTTTTGAGGAACGGCGGTATATGCTTTCTTCTTCTGTAGATAATAAAATTTTGTTTTCAGATTGATCGAAACTATAATCGCTTAAATCTTCCAATTTCAATTCTTTGTTTGAAAATTCGGATATTTTGAGTGTTGGCAATGCCACTTCGGTCATCTCTCCTGTCTCGAAGCTGTGTTTGACGATGCCAGCTATACCTACCACGCTGTATTCGTTGCCGTTGGGTACAGGTGTATATCCTCGTACTCCTTTGGGATAAAACAGATATTTTGACCAGATGTCCTCAACGGTAATCTGTTTTTGTGCGTTTAATAATAATGGCAATAAAAGAAGAAAGAAAGCGAGGATTTTTTTCATGATATTATTTTTTAAAATTATCGTATTGAGAAATTGTTTGCAAAGATAACAAAAAAAGGTGATGCATTGCACCACCTTTTTTTGTTAGAATGTGTTGAAATTATTTGCATTCCCAACCTGGAGCTGATAACTCTGCGCAGTTTTTGATTTCAATACCGGTCATATCTTTGATTTTTTTCAAATCATAGGTAGCGGTTACACCATTAACTTTGCAAGTACATTTTTTGTTGCAAGAAGTTGTAAAAGCGGCTACAATAGCGATAGCTGCCAAAACGCACAATACTTTTTTCATGATTTTAAATTTTTTGGTTTATAAAAAGGTTTTCAATTTGATTCTGCAAAGGTAAGTAAAAAAATCGAGATAATGTGTTAAAAATTTAAAATTAACATTTTGTTGTAAAACAATGATAATCAACAAAATAAAATTTGTTAAAAAGATTTCGGAAAGAAAAGTTACAAAAATTGAATAGTGGCTTTAAAAGGAATATGTTTTTTTAGTAATAGGTAGGGTGAAAAATTTTTTTTATTTTTGTTGCGGAATTTGTGGAAATAAATGTAACAATAAGGTGAATATGGAAAAAAAAGTCTGCAAAGAGGGAATTGTAAGAAAGGTAGAAGCTGGAAAAGTTTGGGTTGAGATAGTGGTCAGTTCGGCTTGTGGAGGCTGTTTGGCCAAGAATATGTGTAATATTTCAGAAAAGAAAGACGAGATTATTGAAACTGAAAATATTACGGGAGAAGAGTTTGCTCTTGGTGAGACCGTGCAGATACAAATGCAGGAGAGCAAGGCGCACCAGGCGGTGGTATTGGGCTATTTGTTGCCATTTATTGTATTGATTGTTGGCCTATTTGTTTGCTATGCCTTGACTCATATTGAATGGCTAAGTGCCTTGGTGGCCTTTGTTTTGACGGCCACATATTATGTCGTTTTGAAAATGTTTGACAAACGCTTGGAGAAGAAATTCACCTTATATGTAAAGAAATGTTGATATTGTAGGCATCTGCGTCCTCGCAGATGCTAATTCATGCGACTGCGGGACGCAGTCGCTTACGATGAGGACGCGCGTTGCCTAACGTTTAAAAAAAAGGTAGAGACGCAATATTGCGTCTCTACAAATTATCAATTATTAATGGTTAATTGTTCATTAGCAGGTGCGTCCTGGATAAACCTTCAGGGCTTCGCGGAGGCATTCAACGGCTTTCTCGAGGTCGGAAACGTTGAGGCAGTAGCTGATGCGCACCTCGTTAACGCCTTGGCCTTTCTTGGAATAGAAACCTGTGGCGGGAGCGAACATTACCGTTGCGCCATTATAGCTGAAATCTTCAAGCAGCCAGCGGCAGAAGCGGTCGGAGTCGTCAATAGGTAGACGGGCTACGCAGTAGAACGCGCCTTTGGGCATCGGCACGAAGCAGCCGGGGATGGCATTTACACCATTTACAATGGTATTACGACGAGCCACATATTCTTTGTTGACGGCCTCGAAGTATTCTTTCGGGGTATCCACAGCGGCCTCACCGAGAATCTGACCATAGGATGGGGGACTCAATCGAGCCTGAGCCATCTTCATAGCGGTAGCATAAACTTCCTTGTTGTGTGTGATGAAAGCACCCACACGCACACCGCATGCACTGTAACGCTTTGATACAGAGTCTAAAAGCACTACGTTGTCAGCGATATCAGTCAGTTCCATGACGGAGAAATGTTTCACGCCATCGTAGCAGAATTCACGGTAAACCTCGTCAGCGAAGAGGAAGAGGTCGTGTTTCTTGGCAATCTCACCCAGTTTCAGAATTTCCTCTTTGGAGTACAGGTAACCAGTGGGGTTGTTGGGGTTACAAATCATGATGGCTTTCGTCTTCGGGGTGATTACCTTCTCGAAATCCTCGATGGAAGGCAATGCGAAGCCGTTTTCGATGGTGGAAATGATGGGCTTCACGATAACACCGCACATGGTGGCGAAAGCGTTGTAGTTGGCATAGAAAGGAGAAAAGGAGACCTTCGCTACCACCAGTGGTAACGATGATTTCGTCGGTGGTGATGTCGATACCCACGCTGTGGTAGTATTCCACCAGTTTTTTGCGGTAGCTGAGATTTCCAGCAGAGTGGCTGTAAGCGATTACTGGAATGTCAGCGTTACGCACGGCATCACGGGCTCCTTTCGGGGTCTCAATGTCGGGTTGACCGATGTTAAGGTGGTAAACGTGGATACCACGACTTTTGGCGGCATCAGAAAATGGCACCAGCTTTCTGATAGGGGAAGACTGCATGCTTGCGCCTTTTTGGGAAATTTTCGGCATAATTATTAGGTTTTTTAATGTTTTGTTGTTTTAGAATATAAGCGTGCAAAAATACGAAAAATATTCAATTAGTTAATTAGCAAATGTGCAAATTACGTAAAGGCGTAAAGGCGTTAAGACATGCACTGCGTGCATTCGTTAAGACGAATTTCGTGTACACGAACGAGCGAAGCGAGTGTCTACACGCCTTGACAAATGAGCGCAGCGAATGACTCCACGTTTCCACGTCTAACCGTTTATCTCATCATAGCATCTATCTGGCTGACGAAATTGTAGTAGTATAAGGCGGAGTCGCGTTGGCCTAAGCGCTGGAAAAGGTCACCTTTTTCACGGTAGCCTTCCAAAAAGTTTTGCTGGTATTTGATGCAGTTGTTCATGCATTCCAAAGCTGCTTTGTAGTCTTGGCGATGCTTTTCCACAAGTCCTTTGTAGTAGTACAATTCACCATTGTATGGGAAAATGGATTGTGCCTTGTCAATCACCTGCTCGCCCTCATCCCAGCGGTCGCTCAGCAACAACACCTTGGTTTTCAATATGTAACCTGTTGGAGCGTATGGATCCATTTGGATGGCTTTGTCGTAATACAAAATGGCGGAGTCGGGTTTTCCTGTATTGTAATAGTTCAGTCCCATAAAGGTGACAGCGTCTGTACGATTCGGGTCTAATTGCAAGGCTTTTTTGAAATAATAGAAAGAGGAGTCATACATGGCCAACGTGCCGTATGTGCTACCTAAGTTGAAGTATGCGTCTGTTAGCAGAGGGTCGAAATAAACAGCAGCCAAATAAAATTGTTTGGCTTTCTGGATTTCGTTACGCTCGTAATAAATTTTAGCGAGGTTGCTGTTGGCTGTGGCTTTGCTGGGAATATTCCTGAGACATTCCAGATAATAATATTCCGCTGTGTCTCTGTATGACATATCGTTGATTTTGACGCCGATTTTGTCATACAGTAAGCCCAATTGCTCATAACAGTCCGCATATTGCGGATAGATTTCAATGCCTTTTTTGAATTGTTTGATGGCCTTCCAGGTCCAGTCGAAATACTGCTGGTCGTTTTCCAGTCTTTTTACCCAATTTTGTTCTTTGATATTGGCCCTTTCATATTCGTCGCCTTTGTCGCGCAGGGCCAAACCCCAATACAGCCGCATGTGTGCGCTTTTGTCAGATTTTTTGACATCCTTGCCGAAAAGTGTAAATTGGTCTTTCCAGTCGGCGGCGCGTGTAATGGTGCGGCCCGAGTAGAGTAAAAATACCACTGCCAAAACTCCGGCTACTATTCCGAAACGTGGTGTTTTGACAGAAGTATCTTTGCCATCAATTTTTAAAAGCTTGAAAATAAGGAAAATCAATGCCATGCAAAAACCTAATGCAGGGATAAAGAGAAAACGTTCAGCGAAAGAGGAACCTATACGGTAAACCAGATTGCTGAAAATACTCATCGTGATGATATAGAAGAATATAGCGTAGGCAACAGGGTTCTTTTTCTTGATGCCAAATATTGCGTAAACAACTAATCCTAAGTGAATTAGTAATGAAATCCAGGTGGATACATCCGTGAAAGAAGTAAGAGGGAACTGCTTCATGGAATAGTCGCAGGCTAAACTGTAAGGGAAGAACAGCTTGATGAGATATTGTCCTAAAAGCATAATAGCAGTAGCCCAACCTTCCAACAAATCACTTTCATAGAAGTAGTTGTCAACAATGGAAACGGAAAAATGATCGGATTCGGGATAATTAGCTAACACCGCATGTCGTGCCATCAGGTAGATGATAGCAGGTATGGCAATCATCAGGAGGGTGAGCAGGTAGTCTTTGGCTTTGGCGTCTCTGAAAAAATAAATGGTGAGAGGCAAGACAGCCAGTGTGGTGATAGCACTTTCCTTGGAGAACATGGCCAAGAGGAAACTGATGAACACCAGGGGCAAAAGGTAGAATTTCTGTTTATCCACATATAGTAAGGAGAGATAAAGCGTGAGGACGACAAAGAGAAAACACATGATCTCATCGCGGCTTTTTATATTGGCAACCACCTCTGTATGAATAGGATGCGCGGCAAATAGCAGAGCAATGAAAAAGGGTATCCAAAGGTTGTATTTTTTTAGCAGACGGCGTAAAAAGAAAAACAGCAGCGTGCATGCCAAAGCATAATAGAAAACGCTGATGGCGTGATACAAGCCAGGATTGTCTGGCGAAAGTTGCCACTCGGTGGCGAACATGAGCTGGGACAAGGGTCGATAAAGGTTGTCGGTGTAAAAACCGGAACCATGACGATAGGTCTTGGTCAGGATGTCGTGGTAACCATTGGTACCAGCCGTGACATAGATGTTAAGCTTGAAGCTGCCGTAATCGTCCAATACCCATTCATGATGGAAAGTATTGGCGTATAGTAAGGCAGCCACAATGAAAATAATCAGTCCTAAACCCTTGTATTTCTTTTCTTTAACGATTTGTACGGGTGCCTGTACGGCTACGGTGTTTTTCTTTTTTGGCTGTGGTTTCATGAAAAAAGTCGAATAGTAAGATTAAAAAATGTTCAGTCCACGATAAATAGCTTCGTGAACGGTGAGACGTATCTTGCTTTTAACTAATTTGTTGGGTTCGCTATAGGGGTAAACACGGTTGGAAATGAACACATAAACCAGCTGTCTATCGGGGTCACACCATACCACATTGCCGGTAAATCCCTGATGGCCGTATGTTTTGTTGGATGCCATGGAGGGCAGTACGCCATTGGGTTTTGCAAAGCAAGGAGTGTCGAATCCCAAAGCTCTTCTGTTGCATCCGTGAATGGAATAAGTCTTTGTGAAAAAGCGGACTGTTTTTTCAGATAAATATCTTTGTCCCTGATAGATACCTCCATCCATCAGCATCTGGAAGACGGTTGCGATTTCGGTGGCGGTGGAGAACAAGCCGGCATTGCCTGCGTTACCGTCAAAAAGGGCGGCTGTCTGATCATGTACATAGCCTTCCACCACCTGATGGCGGAACAGTGTGTCAAGTTCCGTGGGTGCTATGTCGTTTTTGCTGAATCCATTACGCAAAGGGTTGAAACAGGTGAATCTCAGTCCCATAGGCTGATAGAAATTATCTTGCAGGTATTGGTCCATGGGCATACCTGTGATTTGTTCCACCATTTCTTTCAGGAAAAAGAAATTCAAATCGCTGTAAACGTATTTCTTGGCTCCTAATTTGCAATGGGCAATTTTGTAGCGGACACTGTCCTGATAGTCGTTGCGCAAGAAACAGCTGTCGGCAATCTGCACGGAGAACTGGTCGGAGGGGCAGGGAACAATGTAGCGGCAGTTGTTGCAAATCTTCTTGTAGAAAGGAATGAAAGCCGGCATACCGGAGGTATGAGTCAGTAATTCGATAAGTGGAATTCGGCTTTTGTCGGTTCCTCGCAGGTAGGGCAGATAAGTTCCAATGGTGTCGTAGAGTTTGATTTTCCCTTCGTCGTACAGCTTCATTACGGCTAATGTTGTGGCTGCCGCTTTGGTCACGGAGGCCATGTCGTACATTGTAGTGTCGGTAATAGGCAGAAGTTTGTCGTAGGTCTGGTAGCCGTAGCATTTGTCGAAGACGACTTCGCCTTTATGGAGTACCACAACTTGGCAACCGGGGAAAACCTCCGTCCGAATGCCTCTATTGACCAGTGAATCAATTGTTTTAACCGCTTTTTGTGGCAGTTTATAAAGATTATTATCGGTGTTGGCCATAACCAGCACCGATAATAATACTAATCCGAAAAGGAATATTTTTTTCAAGACAGATGCTTATTTTCTGATATCCATTTCATTCAGCAGGTAGCCTGCACCGCCGAATTTGTCGATGACGAACAAAACATAACGGGAGTCAACGTTGATACAACGTTGCAGTTCGGTGTTGAACACGATGTCGCTGCTCAGGGCTTCCCAGTTGCCGTCGAAGGCCAGACCGATAAGCTCGCCGTTGCCGTTCATGATGGGACTGCCGGAGTTGCCTCCAGTGATATCGTTGTTAGACAAGAAGCAAACATGCAGAGAGCCGTCTTTGTCGGCATATTGACCGAAGTCTTTGGCCAGAATCAGCTGTTTCAACTTGGCAGGTACATCAAATTCGAAGTCACCAGGGATTTCCTTCTCCAAGATACCTTGGGTAGTGGTGAAGTAGTTGTAGTGAACACCGTCAGCGGGATAGTAGTCACAGACAGTACCGTAGGTGGTACGCATGGTGCTGTTGGCATCGGGATAAACGGGAGTGTCGGCTTTCATTTCCTTGATGGCGGCAATGAATTGGCGGCGTGGCACGGCCAATTTTTCATTGTCAGCCAATGCGCTCTGGTTGGAAAGAATGACTGTGAATATGCTGTTCAGATACTGGTAAACAGGGTCTTTTTCCAATACCTTAGCAGAAGGTTTGCGCATGTATTTTTCAAGGTTTTCTTTGGAAACGAAAATAGAGTTGGCAATAGCGGCCTCGAAAGCGGCACGGTTGCCTTTATAATATTTGTTGACAATTCCCTGAATGTCAGGTTGTTTGTCGGCGGGCAGTCTTTCCCAGGTTTTCAAGGTGGCCAGAATGACTTTCACTTCGGTATTGACATCCTTGTCATTCACACCATTTTCATATTGTTCCAGCACTTTAGCGATTTTTTCTTCGCTGAAACTTTTTTGTTTTTCTTCCAACTTAACGGAATTTCTCAGTCTCCATGCGGTAAGCAGGGTAGGAGAGGACATCAGGCAGATATTGGCATTCATAAAAGTTTTGGTGGCATCGGCATCGATACCCTTGCAGATTTTCTCGATTTTGTCCAAGCATTTGCCATATTTTTCCTGACGCTCACTATTGGCATTGATCCAAGTGCGGAGTTCCTGTTCTTGGGCAGCTTTCTTTTCAGCCACGCGCAAGGCTTTCAGACTATTGACCTCGCCATGTTTGTTTTTCCACATGTTGGCTAAGCTGGCATGGTCGTCGGCATATTTCAGTTCAACCGCTTTGTCGGCTTCCATAGCTTCTTTAATCACTGGAAGAATGATGTCGAGGGGTTCATACAGAGCCGGGTCATCAATATTGATGGTGTTTTCCACTTCGTATGAGGTCATGAAACGTTCGGTAGTGCCAGGATAACCCCAAATCATAGTGTAATCACCAGGTTGATAGCCTTTTAAGCTGATGGGTAAGAAATGTTTCGGATGGAAGGGCACATTTTCTTTGGCATATTCTGCGGGAGAACCGTCAGGAGCGGTGTAGATACGGAACACGGTGAAGTCGCCGGTATGGCGAGGCCACATCCAGTTGTCGGTATCGCCACCGAACTTGCCGATGCTGGCGGGGGGAGCCACTACTAAACGAACATCTTTGTAAGTAGTGTAAACGAACATGTAGTATTCATTACCTTCGTAGAAAGGTTTCACTACTACTTTGTGTTTGCCGTTGTCAGAGTTTTCATCCTGCAGTTTCTTGATGGCTGCTTTCACCAATTCTTCTCTTTTGGATTCTTTGGTGTCGCTGGTCACCTCTGCCAATACGATGCTGGTCACATCCTCCATGCGTTCAAGGAAGTTGACGCTGAAGTTGGCTTGCAATTCTTCTTCCTTGCTCATAGCGAAGAAACCGTTGTTGAGGTAGTCGTGTTCCACAGTTGACAATTCCACTACTGAAGAATAACCGCAGTGGTGGTTGGTGAACATAAGACCATCGCGGGAAACCATCTCACCGGTGCAGAAACCGTTGCCCAGCTGGACGATAGCGTCTTTCAAAGAGGAGTGGTTGATGTCGTACAGCTGCTCGGGGGTCAGTTTCAGACCAAGCTTCTGCATTTCGGCATAGTTGTAATTTTTGATAAACATAGGCAGCCACATACCCTCATCTGGTGGGTTGGTGGCGAACATTCTTACGGATAAGAACGCTAAAACAATCAATAAAAGAGTTTTTTTCATAAAAGTATTATTTTTAATGATGAAATTCGTTAAAACAACCTGCAAAGATACAAAAAAATTCAATTAGTAAATTAGTTAATGTGCCAATTATATCCCATACATCACGAACCCCACCGCACCACTCAACAGTATCAGCAAGATGGGGCTGACTTTCTTTTTCAGACTGAGCAGAAAAGCGATGGCGAAAATGGCAAGGCTGAGGTAAAACTGGAGGGGGGATTGGGACAGAGAACCGAAGTTGGCGGGGGTGGCCAAGAGCAGTGCGGCGGCGGCAATCAGACCAAGAACTGTGATGCGCAAAGTGGAGAAAATGTTTTTCAGGTCTTTGTTGTCCTTATGTTTCAGCAGGTAATGTGCCAGTAACAGCATGAGGATGAAAGGGAGCAGGATGACCGAAAAGGATGCCAAAAACGCACCTGCTACGCCAAGCCAAGGGTCATAGCCTGCATTGACCACCGCGGTGTAGCCGGCGTAGGTGGCCACATTGATGCCGATGGGTCCGGGGGTCATCTGACTCACTGCCACAATGTCGGTAAACTCCTGGGCGGTCATCCAGGCCTGTTTTTCCACCACCTCGTTCTGGATGAGGGCAATCATGGCATAGCCGCCTCCGAAATTGAAAATGCCGATTTTGCAGAAAGTGTAGAAAAGTTTCCAGAAAATCATGCGGAAGCCTCCTTTCTGTCTTTAATCCGGCCATAAATGAAACCTCCGGCTCCTGCAACAATGATGATCAGGACGGGTGAGATACCCAACAGCCAAATCAGGGCTGCTGCCACTAATGGAATCCAGCAGTTTTGCCATGTGAGTCCTGAGTTTTTGGCCATGGTGAACACGGGGGCGGCAATGAGTGCCACCACGCAGGGACGGATGCCCTTGAAAATGCATTCTACAACAGCGTTATCACGAAAATAACGGATAAATATGGCCAGGAATAGTATGGTCAGGATGGGCATCAAAATATTGCCCAAAACAGACATGACGGCACCTCGTTTGCCTCGCAGGCGATAGCCGATGCTGGTGGCCATGTTCACAGCAAAGACACCTGGCATGGCCTGGCTGACCGATAACAAATCCAGAAACTCTTCCTTGCTGAGCCATTGCTTGCGCAATACCAGCTCTTTTTCCATCAGCGGAATCATGGCAAAGCCTCCGCCGAGAGTGAAACTGCCGATTTTGAAAAAAGACCAGAAAAGCTCGAAATAACCAGCCATTACAGTTGACAGTTGATAGTTGACAATTGACAATTGATAATTGATAATTGACAGTTGGTAATTGTAGGGTTGTCATATTATGGCAGCCGCCTTTTAGACAATTTACAAACGACTATCAATTACCTTCCAGTCCACAATTTGCCAAAGGGCGGCGAGGTGGTCGGCGCGGCGGTTCTGGAAATCCAGATAATAGGCGTGTTCCCATACGTCGAAGGTGAGCAGGGGTTGCAGACCGCTGCGTACGGGATTGCCAGCATTGACTTCCTGGGTGATGACCAGCTTGCCATCGGTGTTCAGGGACAACCATACCCAGCCTGAACCAAAAAGGGATACACCTTTCTGCTCAAACTCTTTTTTAAAAGCGTCAATAGAGCCAAAATCTCTGATAATCAAGTCTTTGATTTTACCTTCTGGCTCATGGTTAGCGGTGCCGAACTGTTCGAAATACATCGTATGGTTCAGTACTTGTCCGGCATTGTTGAACAGGCCGCCTTCGGCTTTCTTCACCACTTCGGTCAGAGGCAGATTCTCCAAGCCGCTGCCGGGTAGTAATTTGTTCAGGTTGTCCACGTATGCTTTCAGGTGTTTTCCATAGTGGAAACCAAAGGTGTTGCCACTGATAACGCCCAGCGTTTCAGGGTCGTAAGGCAGGGTCATCATCTCGAAGCTGCCATTGTTGGGGTTGAGGTCTTTCATCATTGTTGAATTGTTTATTTGTTGAATTTTTTCATCCGTTTATACGTTAAGTCGTTAAGACAAGCATTGTATGCTTTCGTGAAGACGAAACATGTTTTTCGTCTCCACGCCTCCACGTCTTTACGTATCCACGATTTTCACAGGACAAAAATACATATAATTTTTGAAATGCAAAACGTAAACAATTCAACAAAAAATTGTATATTTGCACCCTCTTTACGGAATCAAAAAGGTACTAATCATCTTATTATAAACCCAATAATTATGAATAACGCATCATTTATTTTCAGAGAACCGAAAAATGAACCCGTATATGCATACGCACCCGGTTCAGCAGAACGTAAACTTCTCAGAGAAGAATTGGACAGACAATTCAATCAGGAAATAGAAATCCCCCTCATCATTGGCGGCAAGGAAGTGAAAACCGGCAATATGGGTAAGGTGGTCATGCCGACCAACCACAAACATGTGTTGGCAAAATACCACAAAGTGGGTGAAAAAGAAGTGAAAATGGCTATTGAAGCCGCTTTGGCTGCCAAAAAGCAATGGGAAGAAACTCCTTGGATTGAAAGAGCTTCCATTATGATGCGTATTGGCGAACTGCTGGCTAAAAAGTATCGTTACCTCATCAATGCCGCCACTATGCTGGGTCAGGGCAAGAACCCGATGCAGGCTGAAATCGATAGCGCATGTGAAACCATCGACTTCCTGCGTTTCAACACTTATTTCGCTTCCAAAATATACACCCAGCAGCCGATTTCCGACAACACTACCTTGAACCGCAACGAGTTCAGAGCCATGGAAGGTTTTGTTTACGCCATCACACCGTTCAACTTCACTTCCATCGCTCTTAACCTGAATATTTCACCCGTTTTGATGGGTAATGTAACCATTTGGAAACCAGCTACTACAGCTATTTTGTCCAACTATTATCTGATGAAAATTTTCAAAGAGGCAGGTCTTCCCGACGGCGTTATCAACTTCTTGCCAGGCAGTGGTTCGGTCATCAGCAAGGTGGCTTTCGCTTCTCCGCATTTGGCAGGTATCCATTTCACCGGCAGTACCAGCACTTTCAAGGCTTTCTGGAAAGAAATCGGCAAGAATATCGACAGCTACAGAACCTATCCCAAGATTGTTGGCGAAACTGGTGGCAAGGACTTTATCTTCGCTCATAAGTCAGCAGACCCACGTGAACTGGCTGTGGCTATCGTTCGTGGCGCTTTCGAGTTCCAGGGTCAGAAGTGCTCCGCCGCTTCACGTGCCTATATCCCAAAATCATTGTGGGATGAGACTTTGGCACATGTGAAAGACATGATGAAGACTGTGAAAGTGGGTGATGTATTCGACTTCACAAACTTTGTGAATGCTGTTATCGATGAGAAATCTTTCGACAATATCGCAGGTTACATCGACAGAGCCAAGAAATCAAGAAAAGCTAAAATCGTTTTGGGTGGAAAATATGACAAATCAGTGGGTTACTTCATTGATCCTACCATCATTGTTACCACCGATCCGCATTATGAGGCTATTCAGGAAGAGATGTTTGGTCCCGTTATCACCGTTTATGTATATGACGATGAAAAATATATCGAGACCTTGCACCTTTGCGACGAGACCTCTCCTTACGCTTTGACAGGTTCTATTTTCGCTAAATGCAGATACGCTATCCTTGAGGCAGAGAACATCTTGCGTCATGCCGCCGGTAACTTCTACATCAACGACAAACCGACAGGCGCAGTGGTGGGTAACCAGCCCTTCGGTGGTGCCAGAGCTTCAGGTACCAACGACAAGGCCGGTAGCGAGTTGAACCTCTACAGATGGATCAGCACCCGCTCCATCAAGGAAACCTTCTGTCCTCCGACAGAATATGGTTATCCTTTCCTGCTTCCTGACAATAAATAATAAAGGGTAATGAATCAGTTAACCGCTGTTATAATTACCTTTAATGAAGAGCGGAATATCGCTCGATGTTTGCAATCAATCCACACCATCGCCGACGAGGTGGTGGTTGTGGATTCTTTGTCAACAGACCGTACCCAGGAGATTTGCGGGCAATTCGGGGTGCGTTTTGTGTCACATCCGTGGGAGGGCTATGCTCCACAAAAAAATTATGCCCACACATTGGCCTCCCATGATTTGATCTTGTCGATGGACGCTGATGAGGCTCTTTCGGAAGAATTGATTGCCTCTATTGCTGAGGTGAAGAAGCAAGACGTGGAGCATAAAGTTTTTTCGATGAATCGGCTGATGAATTACTGTGGCACGTGGATTCATCATGGTGGCTGGTATCCGGAAACCAAAATCAGAATTTTTGACCGCCGCTATGCGGAATGGGAAAACCTGAAAGTACATGAAGTACTGAAATATCCCGCTGATTTCGAGGTTGTTCACCTGAAAGGCGACATCCTTCACTACTCCTATTACACTGTGGAAGAGCACCAGCGACAGTTCGACAAGTTTGCCACTTTGTGGGCAGAAGGCGCCTACGAGCGGGGCAAAAAAGTGACGATGACAGGGGCATACCTGCACGCTTTCTGGCGCTTTGTCCGCGATTATATCTTCAAGGCCGGCTTCCTCGACGGCCGCTATGGCTGGATTATCGCCAAAATCAATGCCGACAATGTTCTTCAGAAATACAAGAAAACTATTGCCTTATACAAGGAAAAGTAGATTCATGAGACACCATATATAGCTATGCTCCTATGCGGAATGGTGGTCTTGAAATCAAACTATATTATGAAAAAAACAATCCTTATCCTCCTGTTATTGGCTCTTACGATTCCAATTATCGCACAGACTACCGTTCGTCAGAAAGATCAATGGGGAGCAAAGTTATACTATATTGATAACCAAACGATTAAACAGAAAGACCAGTGGGGTGAGAAACTGGTGTATTTTGACGGGAAAACAGTGAGACTGAAAGATCAATGGGGTGAGAAGTTGCTTTACATTGATGGTAATACGGTGAGGCTGAAAGACCAGTGGGGAGAAAAACTCCTGTATTTCGATGGCAATAAAATCAGACAGAAAGACCAGTGGGGAACAGTGTTGTATTACATTGATGGACAGTATATCCGACTGAAAGATCAATGGGGTGAGAAAGTGTACTTTTTTGATGGCTTGCCAGAAAAATGGGTCATCGCTTGTTTGGTATTATAGGTCTGGGAAAAGATTTAATACTATCAACCAGTTTTAATCCACAGCGGTAATAATCTGGTTCAGCTTAAGCGAATAACAGGGGGATAATCAAGATTTTTTTTGAATTACTATATCGAATGTGATATTAAATATTTTTTTGTATTTTTGCACGCTGAAACGAAAAATGTGCAAAAAATGAAAAAAGAGGAAACGGAGGAGCAAGTGCTGGATGCGGCGGAAGCCTTGTTTGGTCACTACGGCCTGGAAAAGACTTCCATGGATGACATCGCCAGGACTTCCCGAAAATCCAAACGATCCCTATATAATTACTTCTCCAGCAAGGAAGAAATTTTCTATAAAGCCCTTCATCGGGAGATAGATCGCATCAAGGCGAAGGTGAACCGCTATTTCACCATGAACCGCGACAAGCATCCGCTGGTTTTGCTGAAACTATACCTGATTATGCGCCCCGAGGTGATTAAAGGGGCGGTCTTGTTCTGCCAGGCGCTGAAAAATAAATTCCGTTTTCAAGAACTGCTACAATCCTCTGAAGAACAAGGTATTGTCCAAAAATTCAACCAGTGGGAACATTCACTGTTTTTTCGTATAGGCAAAAGTAGCTGTCATCATTCTAAACTTCCTGAAACAGAGCATGAGCGTTTTGCCCAGTCCTTTGCCGATATGGTCCAGATGGCTTTGCAAGGAATGAACTATGCTTTCTTTGTGGAAAATCGTTACGACCAATATAAGGATTCCTACAACCTCTTGATTAATATCATCATGGGCAGTATTGAAAAAAATAGCGAGGCCATGAGCATGGGTGGCGAATGGACGGATATTCAACAAGAATTAATTTAAAAACAAAGAATATGAAGACAAAGATTTTTATCGGATTGCTGCTGATAGCAACATGTTGCATATCTTGCAACAAGGATGTGAAAAAAATCACCGGTGATTACAGCTACAAGCTCTCTGGGGTAGTGAATTTTGAGGATGCCGATGGCAACCAAGCCAGCATTTTAGCCACCAAAAGGGGACAGATGAACATTATGGCGGACAAAAAGGGAAAGAAAGGTGATATTGTGGTCACTTTCAACGAGATGACTGGTGGCGCTTATTCATGCACAGGCAAGGTAGAGGGAGATTCCATCTTTTTCAATCCCTACGAGTTCAGCACCCGTTTTACCTCCGCCGATTCAGTGGTGGATCTCATCCAGTTGGGGCATGTTTATACGATACAGTCGCAGGGCAAAGGCGTGATACATGACAATATTATCCTGATGGAAGAACATTGGATGGGCAGACCGGAGAATGGCGATATGATTCGCATGAGAGCTGACAAAATCACTTTGCTGGCAGAAGAAAATTAATGACGATGTATTTGTTTGACGATGAAAAGAATATGTAAATATCTGATTAAAAATGTGTTGGTGATGTTGGCAGGGGGTATTATGCTGCTAATGCCAACCTCATGCCGGCACTCTGAAAGGGCGGAAAAGTCGGAACCTATAAAAGTAAGCATCATCACGATAGACACGGTGCGGAGCGGCATGGTGCGCACCTACGTGGGCGAAGTGGAGGAAAAATTGTCACTGTCGCTGAGCTTTGCAGCGGGCGGCAAGGTTGAGAAAGTGCTGGTGCACGAAGGAGATTATGTGCGTGAGGGTCAGCTGCTGGTGACGGTCAATACGGCTACTGCCCGCAATGCCTATAATTCCGCCAAAGCGCAGTTGGAGCAGGCTGAAGACGCATACCGCCGCCTGAAAATTGTGTACGACCAAGGCAGTCTGGCCGAGGTGAAGTGGGTGGAGATGCTGACCAATCTGGAGAAAGCCCGCTCGCTGGAGCAGATTGCCAAAAAACAGCTGTCGGATTGCGAACTTTATGCGCCTGCTTCGGGGGTGATAGGCAAGTGTAATGCCCGTGCCGGAGTGGGTCTGTTGCCTGGCGAGCCAGCGGTTACTTTGCTGGATGTGAGCGAGGTTTCTGTCACTTTTTCCGTGCCAGAAAGAGAGATTTCCTCCATGCCTCTGGGCCGTGAGACCAGTATCATCATCCCTGCTTTGAATGATATGGTGTTGAAAGGAAAGGTGACGGAAAAAAGCATCACTTCCAACCCTGTAGCCCATAGTTATCAGGTGAAAATCGCCTTGCCTAACAGTAATCGAAAACTGCTGCCGGGTATGGTGTGCAAGGTGGAGGTGGACCAGCCAAATGAGGAGGGTTTTGTCATTCCAGCCAGTTGCGTGCAAACCCGTCCCGAAGGACTTAGTGTGTGGGTGGTGCATAACGGCAAACCGGAACGACGTATCATCACTACCACTGAATATGTGGTGAATGGCGTGTTGGTGCTCGCCGGTCTGCATCAGGATGACACAATCATTGTGGAAGGCCAACAGAAATTATTTACCGGAGCGGAAATTTCTTTCAATTAATAATTTACAATGAACAATTAATAATTATTCATTATTAACTATTAATTACTATTCGTCGTGGCAAAGAAAACTAATCATATCCAGTCCGCCATGCGCTACCACAAGATTGTGTTCCTCATCATGTCTTGTCTGGTGGTACTGGGCTTTTATAGTATGACGCAGATGAACAAGGACGAGTTTCCGCAGTTCACCATCCGTCAGGGTGTGGTAGCCGCTGTGTATCCTGGTGCTTCCGCCAAGGAGGTGGAGGAGCAGGTGACCAAACCTTTGGAGAATTTTCTCTTCACTTATGCGGAAGTTGACAAAGAGAAAACCAGGTCGGTATCTGAAAACGGCATCGTCTATATCTTTGCGGAATTGCGCACCAGTGTGCAAAACAAGGATGAGGTGTGGTCGAAAATCAAGCATGGACTCACCTTGTTCAAGAAGACTTCCCTGCCAGCCGGCGTGCTGGAGATTGTGGTGGTAGATGATTTCGGCAATACTTCTTCTATGCTGTTAGCAGTGGAATCGTCCGAACGTACTCCCCGTGAATTAGAGTCGTATGCCGACCAAATCAATGAACAGCTACGTACCATTCCCTCCATGGGAAATCTGAAGATATTGGGACAGCAAAATGAGGAAATCGCAGTGCTGATTGACCAGGAAAAGTTGGCTGCATACGGCATCAGCCAGCGCTCGTTGCTTGTGGAGCTGTCCACCCAGGGCTTCCGAACTATTGGTGGTACTGTCAATAATGAGGCAGGTGAAGCCATGGTGCACTTGTCCATTCCTTATCAGTCGGAATATGAAATTGGAGAGCAGATAATCTATGCCGACCCCACAGGCAATGTCATCCGCTTGCGTGATATCGCCAAGATTGAAAGACGATATGCCAAACCCGACAGTTATGTGAAATATGATGATGAGCGGGCTGTGATTATCTCCATGGAGATGGCTCCCGGCAACAATATTGTGGCTTTTGGCAAAGAGGTGGAGAAACGCTTGCAGGCTGTGCAGAAAAAGCTGCCAGCCGATGTGCAAATTCATAAAATCACCAACCAGCCCAAGGTGGTGAATGATTCGGTGCTGTCGTTTCTGCGCGACTTGCTGATTTCTATTTTGGTGATCATCTTTGTGATGTTCATGATGTTCCCCTTGCGGACAGCATTGGTGGCCAGTACCAGTGTGCCTGTATGTACCGCTATCACTCTTGGTTTTATGTATCTGTTTGGCATAGAGTTGAATACGGTTACGTTGGCCGCCTTGATTGTGGTGTTAGGATTAATTGTGGATGATTCGGTAATTATCATTGATGGCTATGTCGATTTCCTCAACGATGGCCATTCCCGCTGGTATTCAGCGGTCACCAGCTCCATGCAGTTGTTTGTGCCCATGTCGCTGGCTACCTTGGCCATTTCGGGCATGTTTTTTCCCATGACCAAGATTATCACGGGACCGCTGGGTGATTTTGTGCAGTTGTTTCCCTGGACCATCACCTTTGCCTTGGTGGCGTCTATCTTCTATGCGGTCTGGGTGATTCCGTTCTTGGCAACCCAGTTCATTAAAAGACGTCTGCCCAATCAAAAAATCGGCAAGTTGGAGAAAGCACAGGATAAATTTTTTGATTTTCTGCAAGGAACTTATAACAAGTTGCTTGGCTTGTGTTTTAATCATCCGGCATTGACCATTTTCGCCTCTGTCAGTGCGGTAGGTTTAGGTGTTTTTCTGTTCTTGAATTTGGATGTGCAAATGTTGCCTAAGGCCGACCGTACCAGTTTTGCGGTGGAAATCCATTTGGCTGAAGGCAGTTCGTTGGCACAGACCGCGGAGTTGGCCGACAGTTTGAGCGATATGTTGCGTCAAGATCCCAGGGTGACAGGTATCACCTCGTTTGTGGGTTGCTCTTCACCGCGTTTTCATGCCACCTACGCTCCGCAGATGGCCAGAAAGAACTATGCCCAGTTTATTGTCAATACGACCAGTGAAGATGACACAAGGGCCTTGCTGAAGGAATACGGACCCAAATATGAACACTATTTCCCGAATGCGTATGCCCGTTTCAAGCAAATGGACTATCAGGCGGTGGGCAATCCTATCGAAATCCGTTTGTCGGGCGATGATTTGGATTCGCTGAAACTGGTGGCCGATTCATTGAAATCTTATCTGAGCACCTTGACGGAGCTGACATGGATACATTCTGATTTGGATGAGACCAGCCAGAATATCAAGGTGGTGTTGAACACCGATGAAGCTACTCGTTTGGGTGTTACGCAAAGTATTTTGTCCATCTACTTGTCGTCAGTGTTAGGTGGACAGTCGCTGACCACTGTTTGGGAGGGCGATTACAAAGTGCCCGTGATGCTCTATTCCTTACAGGAAAGTGAGGATATGTCGTATCAGGACTTAGGCAAATTGATGATACCGACTTCCATCCCTGGCACATGGGTGCCGCTGCGACAGGTGGCCACCATCATTCCCGACTGGCATGACGCTTCCATCAACCGCCGCAACAGTGTGCGTACGGTCACCGTGGCTGCCGATCTCAAATATGGCATCAGCGAGCCATCGGTCACCAAGAAAATCAAGGCATATCTGAAAAAAGACTTTTTGGAGTATAAACCGGAAAATGTAGTCATGGAGTATGGTGGTTTGAATGGAGTTAACCGGGATGTGATTCCGCAGATTGTGTTGTCACTTTTGGCGGCTTTGCTGGTGATGTTTGCCTTCCTGCTATATCACTTCCATCATATCAAGCTGGTGATGCTGAATATGGCAGCTTCTGCTATCTGTATTTTCGGAGCCACCTTGGGACTCACTTTGTTCGGCTTAGACTTCAGTATCACGGCGGTGTTGGGATTGGTGAGCCTGATAGGAATTATTGTTCGAAATGGCATCATCATGTTTGAATATGCGGAAAGTCTTCGTCACGACAATCACCTGTCGGCGAAAGAAGCTGGTTTTGAGGCTGGTAAGCGGCGTTTGCGTCCAATTTTCCTGACCTCTGCTACTGCCGCTCTGGGTGTGGTGCCGATGATTATCGCCCATACCTCCCTCTGGATGCCGATGGGCGTGGTGATTTGCTTTGGTACCATCTTCTCCTTCCCCTTCGTGGTCACCCTGCTGCCCGTTTCCTACTGGCAGCTCTTCGAAAGCCACGACCGGAAAATGAATTTCAAATTAGTGAAACATCTGAAAAAACATATACTGTCGTAGGTTTCAGGTTACAGGTTTTAGGTTACAGTGATTTTTACTGACCCCTGACCCCTGGCCCCTGATCCCCAATGAATAAGGGCAAGGTAGTGACGCAATTAAAATTCCCCTTCTATTAGAAGGGGTGCCCGTAGGGCGGGGTAGTGACGTAAATATAATACAAAAAAAAATGAAAATAAAAACACTGATCATTATAGGGACAATGCTTCTGATAGCTGTTTCCGTGCATGCTCAGCCACTGTCCCTTGACAGTTGCAAATCGATGGCTCTTCGCAACAACGCCATGGTGAAAAACGCCGCTTTGGATGTGTTGGTGGCCCGCCAGGTGCGGCAGCAGGTGCTCACCAAATATTTCCCCAATGTCAGCGCTTTGGCGGGAGGCTATTACGCTTTAAATCCTTTGGTGGAGTTTGGTATTGATGATATCGGCAATGCCGAGGCCCGCCAGTGGCTGCATAATATGTATGCCGAATATGGAGCGGCTTTGGGATTACCCAACTCCTTGTCAATGTGCGAAAAAGGCTATACAGTTGGGGTGACCGCCGTGCAGCCGGTATTTATGGGTGGACAGATTGTGAATGGCAGCCGTCTGGCGAAACTGGGAGAGGAAGCCGCCACTTTGCAGCAGGAATTGACTTGTGACAAATTGCTGCAGCAAGTGGAAGAAACCTACTGGCTGGTGGTGTCGTTGCAGGATAAAAAGCAGACCTTGGAACAAGCTATGGTTTTCCTTGATACCCTTTACCGTGATGTGACCGCTGCTTTCAATGCCGGTTTGGTGACTCAGAATGACAAGCTGAAAGTAAACCTGAAACAGCATGAACTGCAATCGAATATGCTGAAGGTGAATAATGGTATCACATTAGCTACCATGGCGTTGTGCCAATTGGTGGGTGTGGAGTATTCGGAGCAATTATGGTTGAGCGACAGCATCGCTGATATGACCGCGATTTATCCGCAGAAAGATGCCGCTACTGCCGTGGCTGGCCGTAAAGAGTATCAGCTGTTGAACCTGAGTGTGAGGGCCGAGCAGTTGAAAAAGAAGGTGTTGATAGGGGAAACTCTGCCTCATCTGACGGTGGGTATAGGCGGCTCGTATGGTCAGTTGGTTTTCGATCGTTCGAAATTCAATGGTTTGGCATTCGCATTGTTGCAGGTGCCGCTTACTAACTGGTGGGAGGCTTCCACCAAAATCAAGCAGCAGCAGTTGCAGATACAAAAAGCGGAGAACAACCGTGACGACCTGACCCGCAAGATGGAATTGGAGGTGCGGCAGGCTTGGAACAATATGTCGGAGGCCTATAATCAGACAGAACTGATGAATGCCACGGTGCACGATGCTGAGATGAATTTGGAGACATCCGCCACCAACTATCGGGCTGGATTGATTCCGATTTCAGATTTGCTTGAGGCGCAAACCATTCACCGCCAGGCACTTGATCAACTTGTTGATGCCAAAATATCCTATAAAACAGCACTGCTTCGTTATCAAATGCTGACGGAAGGAAAGTAGGGAAATCCGCCCATCATTAAAGCGACCAGCACAATCATCAGTATATGTTTCATCGTTTATTGGTTTTGGTAAGATTGATGCTGCAAAAATACTTTTTTTTCAATAAGAAACAGAAGTAATATAGAAAAATATTATTTTTGTAGTCTAAAAAAATTGATTTTCAGCATATTTTTTGGGATACCATGCAAGTTGCGAAAAAAATACTGGTACTACTGATAATATTGTGTGTCAAGGGCCTGGCCTTTGGACAGCAGGTTGTCGATGGTGTCCATATAGGTTCGCCCCAAAGTTTTATGTATTTGACCCCCCAGACGGGTAGCTCGTCTGTCAACTGGGACGAC